>ENA-ORPK01001610-ORPK01001610.1-human-gut-metagenome-genome-assembly--contig:-NODE-1610-length-17349-cov-10.515265_pt1 | contig 17349 bp, 10 predicted proteins | sample MGYA00242139_ERZ509068 | MGnify/ENA primary metagenome ERZ509068 (study PRJEB26280, sample SAMEA2338687) | human gut metagenome | biome: human gut; feature: human-associated habitat; material: faeces... | reverse complement strand
CGTCCGGTATATGCCAGCTGCCGTCCGGATTCAGATGAATCTCCTCGCTTGGTGCAGTGAAGATATAAGAGCTGATCAGATTCAGTTTTTCGAACTTATCTGAAATCTGCTGATAGATCAGCTCCGTATTTGTGCTGTTGATGATTGTATCACGGATAATATAACTGGAAGTCCAGTTATTTAACTTATAATCCCGGTTCTCATTGTAACGGAATCCGTCCTCTGCATTCAGAAGCAGGTTGGAGAGTGTGGATGCCAGATTGAAGAAGGAAATCTTCTTGTCCAAATCCGAAAGGAGAGGCAGGATCAGCTTCTCAATATTGCGCATACAGTAGCTCAGCTGCGGCACGGAATAGTAGAGCGGCATATCGGAATTACAGTAGCTTAGCAGGATGTCTTTGAACGGCTCCTGCGGGAAAGAATGCTGCGCCGGATCAAGGGTAATATCCAGTAACTTGGATAGAAAATCCGTGATCAGTACAGAAATACGTTTATATATAAAGGTATCCTTGTCATTTACAAAGACAGAATCAATAATTGAGTTTAGGATCTCCTGCTTGGTTTGAGGTATTGAATCGGATGCAGGCGAGGACGATACTTCTGCACAACCACATGAATCGCGGACGATCATGGAGGAATCGAAGCGTCTGGAAATGATCTCATGTGTCTTGATCAATTCACATACCTGATAGACAGAACGATAGCCTAATTCACAGGCATTCGCACGGACGGTCGTAAGTGCCGGCAAAAGTGCCAGTGCCAGAGGAACATCATCAAATCCGGTAACGGCAATATCTTTTCCGATTTCGATACCCCTGCGCTTTAATACATTATAGCCACCTAATGCCATCTGGTCATTAGCGAAGCATAAGGCATCGATTTCCGGGTGTGTATCCAGCAGATCCTCCACCAGATCTTCGCAATATTCAGAAAAATTGCCATATGCAATCAGTGTCTCATCAACCGGAATTCCGGATTCCTTCAGAGTAGAGCGATAAATATCCAGACGTTCCTGTGCATCGGCATTGCCCTGACGGCCGCTGATAAAGCCGATATGTTTTTTATTGTGGTCATAGATCAGATGATGGATAACCTCACGTAATCCTTTTGCACTGTCAATGACAAGAGACGAAAAGCCCGGAAACTCTGCTTCCAGTGTCAGAACCGGAATGTCCTTAAAACGGTTCAGAAATTCCAGAGAATCCGCATCATTTAAAAATGTACCGATCGTGCCGATTGAAATGATCAGAGCATCAATAGATTCCGGTTTTGCGTAGTAAAAGATGGAGTTATACTGGTAATCGTACTTGGCATTCGCCGGATCATTGTAGGCTGCATTGATATACATTCCCGGAAAAATCACCAGGTTAATATCCAGCTCTTTGGCAGCATAATCTACACCCTTGCATATGTCGTATGCATAATCATTGTCCAGATGACAGATGAAAAGCCCAATGGTCAATCGCTTTTTTGACATAAAGATACCTCCCCAAACAGTAACTATTCTTAGTTTATCATAATTTTATAAAAAGTAAATGAAAAAATGACTAAAAAATATGAATAATTTGTTAACACTGCATAAAAAGAGGATGCAATAAAGAAAACAAAAAGCGAAATGAAACTTACTTGAAAAATATGTATACGTACTCTATAATATATTGGTAGTGCGACCGGTTAAAAGTTGCCGGAAAGGCACGGAGAGAACAAGAGAAGCGTAAGATCACAGGAGGAACGAAGCATGGATTACAAGAATGCCGGAGTGGATATTGAAGCAGGTTATCAGTCCGTAGAATTAATGAAGAAGCACATTAAGAAGACGATGCGTCCGGAGGTACTGACAAATATCGGAGGATTTTCAGGTGCATTTTCACTGGCTAAGATTAAGGATATGGAAGAGCCGGTATTGTTATCCGGAACCGACGGCTGCGGTACAAAGGTGAAGCTGGCTTTTGTAATGGATAAGCATGATACGATCGGAATCGATGCAGTTGCCATGTGCGTAAATGATGTGGCATGTGCCGGTGGCGAACCGTTGTTTTTCCTGGATTATATTGCCTGTGGTAAGAATTATCCGGAGAAGATCGCAACGATCGTACAGGGTGTTGCAGAGGGCTGTGTACAGTCTGATTGTGCATTGATCGGTGGTGAGACTGCAGAGCATCCGGGTCTGATGGAAGAGGATGAGTATGATCTGGCAGGATTTGCGGTTGGTGTCGTAGATAAGAAGGATCTGATCACAGGTGCTGATATAAAGCCGGGAGATACATTGATCGGTATCGCATCCAGCGGTGTTCATAGCAATGGTTTCTCACTGGTGCGGAAAGTATTTGATATGACAGAAGAGTCTTTAAATACATATTATGACGAGCTTGGCAAGACACTGGGAGAGGCTTTGATCGAGCCTACCAGAATCTATGTAAAGGCGTTACGAAGCGTACGTCAGGCAGGTGTTAAGATCAAGGGCTGCAGCCATATTACAGGCGGCGGCTTCTATGAAAATATTCCGAGAATGCTGCCGGATGGTGTCCGTGCGGTTGTAAAGAAGGATTCTTATCCGATTCCTCCGATCTTCGGACTGTTACAGAAGACCGGAAATATTGAGGAACAGATGATGTACAATACCTACAATATGGGTATCGGAATGATGCTTGCAATCGACCCGGCAGATGTAGATAAGACACTGGAAGCATTGAAGGCAACCGGTGATGCTGCATATGTAGTTGGACAGGTTGAAGCAGGAGAAAAAGGAGTTACCTTATGTTAAGAGTTGCAGTGCTGGTATCCGGTGGCGGAACGAATCTGCAGGCGATTATTGACCGGGTAGCAGACGAAACCATTACAAATACAGAGCTGGCGGTAGTGATTAGCAATAATCCGGGCGTAAAGGCACTGGAACGTGCCACAAAGGCAGGGATTCCGGCAGAGTGCATATCTCCGAAGAACTATGAAACGCGTGCGGAGTTTAATCAGGCACTGATCGGGGCGGTTGATTCCTATCAGGTTGACTTGATCGTGCTGGCAGGGTTCTTGGTGGTGATCCCGCCGGAAATGATAGAGAAATATGAGAATCGGATCATCAATATCCATCCGTCTCTGATCCCGGCATTTTGCGGAACCGGTTATTATGGACTGAAGGTGCATGAGGCAGCTCTGGCACGTGGCGTGAAGGTAGTTGGTGCGACAGTACATTTTGTTGATAAAGGAACGGATACCGGTCCGATCATTCTGCAGAAGGCAGTAGAGGTGCAGGACGGTGATACGCCGGAGATTTTACAACGGAGAGTTATGGAACAGGCAGAGTGGAAGCTTCTGCCACAAGCGATCAATCTGATCGCAAACGGCAGAGTAGAAGTGACAGACGGCAGAACAAGGATCAGATAGGGATAAAAACAGACGGCGGAAAGCCGGAAGATAGAATCAAGGAGGAACAGCATGAAGGTTTTGATCGTAGGCAGTGGCGGAAGAGAACATGCAATTGCACAGAAGGTAAGCGAGAGCAAACGGGTAGATAAGATTTACTGTGCACCGGGGAATGCCGGTATTGCAGAGCTGGCGGAATGTGTAGACATTAAGGCAATGGAATTTGATAAGCTGGTGGCTTTTGCAAAGGAGAACCGGATTGATCTTACCATCATCGGAATGGATGATCCGTTGGTTGGTGGTATTGTCGATGAGTTTGAAAAGGCCGGCCTGCGGGTATTCGGACCGAGAAAGAATGCTGCAATCATTGAAGGCTCCAAGGCATTTTCCAAGGATCTGATGAAGAAATATAATATTCCGACAGCGGCATATGAGACATTTGAGGATGCGGATGCAGCCATTCATTATCTGGAGATAGAGGCTGATTTTCCAATCGTATTAAAGGCAGACGGACTGGCTTTGGGGAAAGGTGTTCTGATCTGCAAGGATCTGGAAGAAGCCAAGGCAGGTGTGAAGACGATCATGCTGGATAAGCAGTTCGGCAGTGCCGGAAACCGTATGGTAATTGAAGAGTTTATGACCGGACGGGAGGTTTCCGTGCTGGCATATTGTGATGGTACGCATATTAAGACTATGACTTCGGCACAGGATCATAAGCGTGCGAAGGATGGAGATCAGGGACTGAATACCGGCGGTATGGGTACCTTCTCGCCAAGTCCGTTCTATACCAAAGAGATTGACGAGTTCTGCCAGAAGGAAGTGTATGAGAAGACAATGGCAGCCATGAAGGCGGAAGGAAGAGACTTTGTCGGCATCCTGTTCTGCGGACTGATGATCACCCCGAAGGGAACCAAGGTGCTGGAGTATAATGCACGGTTCGGCGATCCGGAGGCACAGGTCGTTCTTCCGAGAATGAAGAATGATATTATTGATGTTATGGAGGCATGCATTGACGGAACTTTAGATCGGATTGACCTGCAGTTTGAGGACAATGCAGCGGTATGTGTGGTTCTGGCATCTGACGGATATCCGGTCTCTTATGAGAAGGGATTTGAAATCACCGGGCTGGAGAATTTCAAGGATCATCCGGGTTATTATGCATTCCATGCAGGTACTGCGTTTAAGAATGGTAAGATTGTAACAAACGGCGGACGGGTGATTGGAATCACAGCCAAGGGATCGAATCTGAAAGAGGCTCGTGCGAATGCATATAAGGCGACTGAATGGGTGAATTTTGAAAACAAATATATGCGTCATGATATCGGTAAAGCAATTGATGAGGCGTAAGAGCTTGAAATAGTTACAACTGAAAAGCAATGTTTAAGGGAACCGGGTATGGAAACATATCCGGTTTTTTGACATACTGTTTTATATATGCAGAAGCCCGAAAACATGATAATCTTAAAGTATATGAAACGAACGGAAAAGAAGGAGAGGGTTACATGAAGAGACGAATTTTTGCCGGATTTCTGGCAGGTGTTTTAATATTAGGATCATCAACGGTTTATGCAGAAGTGGGTGGCATAGACATAATAGGTGATACAGTAGTCGAGATTGGTACGGAGACAATCGCAGCGTCTGCAGATGAAAATGAAACAGAGGATGCCAATCTGATTCAGAGCTATCATGGGGAAGAGGAGATTAAGGTCTCCAGCCTGCAGGAGCTGGAACCGGGAGCAGATCGGGGTGTGCATACATCGTCTTACATATCACCATACATTACTTCGATTAAAAATCAGAACCCATACGGAACCTGCTGGGCACATGCAGCTATGGCTTCTGCAGAGGCAGATCTTTGGAAAAAGGGACTGGCAGATAGTACGATCGATCTGTCTGAATGGCAACTGGCATATTTCTTCTATCATACGGTAGAAGATCCGCTTGGTGGAACGGCAGGAGACAGTGTGACGGTGGTCGGTGATACTTATCTGGACAGGGGAGGTAATCAGCAACTGGCTACCTACCGGCTGGCAACCTGGCAGGGTGTAACTCAGGAAGCGGATGCACCGTATAGCACGGTATATAATGACAGCACGAAGACCTTAGATGATGCACTGGCTTATGGTAAGGATGCGTATCATCTGGAGAATGCATATTGGGTGTCTATGAAAGACCGGGACATTGTAAAGCAGCTGATTATGGAATATGGAGCCTGCGCAGCATCATATTGTCATGATAAGAAATATTACAATTCTACTGATCAGTGGTATCGTTCAGAGCCGCTGGCAGAGTATAATCCAACGGAAACAAATACGAATCATGCAATTACAATCGTAGGCTGGGATGATAATTACAGCAAGGATAATTTCGGAACTTATAAGCCATCTTCAAACGGTGCGTGGTTATGTAAAAATAGTTGGGGATCAAACTGGAGTAAAGATGGCTTGTTTTATATTTCCTATGAGGATGTACCGAATCTGAATGGAAATGCATACTTTTATGATTATGGCACCGGTGATAATTATGACTATAACTATCAGTATGATGGTGGAGTATATAATGGGTGGTACCCATATTATGCGTCAAATGCAGCAAATGTTTATACGGCAAATTCTGCTGAAACATTAAAAGCAGTTGGATTTTATACAGAGGATGTCCAATATACCTGCACGATTAAGATTTATAAGAATTGCACCGGAAATCCGGTCAGTGGAACGTTGGTCAGTACTCAGACAGCAACTGAACCATATGCAGGATTTCATACCGTTGTCTTAGATACTCCGGTTGATCTGAATGCGGGTGATACCTATTCGGTTGTAGTTAGTCAGACAACTGTCAATGGATCTTCGTTAGTGCTGGTGGATAAATCTTTTTCCTGGACTTGGCTGGCCAGTGTATCCAGTACAAAGACCGGTCAGAGCTTTATAAGTTCTAGTGGCAGTTCATGGACGGATGTTTCGGCAAGTGGTTATAACTGTAGAATTAAGGCATATACAGATAAGCGGGATACGACCACACCGGCGGATGTGAAGGTCAGCAGGATTACATTAAGCGCATCAACCGGTCTTACTCTGACGAAGGGTCAGACACAGAAATTGACAGCAACGGTAGTTCCGGCAAATGCAACGAACAAGGCGGTGACATGGAAGACCTCGGATAAGAATGTGGCGACGGTCAGTGAAAATGGACTGGTGACAGCCAAATCAGCCGGTACTGCAATCATCACCTGTACAGCAAAGGATGGAAGCAACGTCAAAGCAACCTGTAAGGTGACAGTTACGGTGCCGGTATCTGGCATTCAATTAAGTCAGACCAGTGCTGCATTGACGGTAGGAGATACGCTGACACTGACAAAGACCATTTATCCATCAGATGCAACGAATCAGGCAGTAACCTGGACGTCTTCTTCAGATGTGGTTGCAAGTGTGGACAGTAATGGTAAGATAACTGCAAAGACTGCCGGAAGTGCTGTGATTACATGTAAATCCGTGTCAGATAACAGTGTGGTCGGAATCTGTAATGTGACGGTGAAGGCCAAGGTACAGACACCTTCGGAGATAAAGGTAAATAAGATCACATTGAACAAGACAACCGCAAGCGTGACAAAGGGCAAGACCTTGCAGCTGACAGCGACAGTGACACCTGGCAATGCAACGAAGAAGGAAGTGAAATGGAGTACTTCGAATAAGAATGTGGCAATGGTCAGCACAAGCGGGTTGGTAACCGCCAAATCAGCCGGTACGGCAATCATCACCTGTACAGCAAAGGATGAAAGCAACGTCAAAGCGACCTGCAAGATAACGGTTAAGAATCCGGTTGTAAAGGTAACGAAAGTTACTTTAAATAAAACAACAGCAACTCTGGCTCCGAAGGAAACTCTGACATTGAAAGCAACGGTGACACCAACCAATGCAACCAATAAGGCGGTGACATGGAAATCCTCCAATACGAAAATAGCAACGGTCAGCAGTAGCGGTAAGGTAACAGCCAAGGCAGCGGGAACGGTGACCATTACCTGTAGGGCCAAGGATGGCAGCGGAAAGAAAGCGACCTGTAAGATTACCGTTTATACAAATACGGAGGCATATGTGGCACGGATCTATACAAAGGCATTGGGACGTGCGGCAGAACCGGCAGGATTGAAATACTGGGTGGGCGAGATCAATGCGAAACGCAAGACTCCGGTTGAGGTGGCAGAGCTTTTCTTCTTTGCACCGGAATTTACGAATAAGAAACTGAATAATACTGCATATGTGAAAGTACTATATCGTACCTTTATGGGACGTGAGGCAGATCAGGGCGGATTAAATTACTGGATCGGACGGCTGAACAAGGGTGAGAGTCGGAAGAGTGTTCTGGAAGCATTTGCCGGATGTCCGGAGTTTAAACAGATCGTGAAATCATTTGGATTGTAAGACGGAAAATATTGTGGTATTCTTTTGATATATTGCAAAGATATTGTGGTTTACATAAAAGAAAAATGATCGGGGTACATAGATTGATGGAGAGAAGAAGCGGCGGAAGAAGGATAATAGCTGTAATTTTGAGCGTTCTCCTGACATTCAGTCTGTTGCAGGGGATTCCCTGCTTAAACAGTGGCTGGAATGTCTGGGCGGAACAGGTGGCGCAGATTACACCGGGAGTTAAGAATGTAAATGTGCGGCAGCAGCCTACCACGGCTTCCGCCTCTCTTACAAAGGTCCATGGAGGACAGGCACTTACTATTCTGGATCAGCCGAATCAGGAGTGGTATCATGTGCGCTTCCGGAAGGATGGTACCACGTATACAGGCTATGTTTATGCAGAGTATGTTTCTATTTCGGATGACAGCTCTGCCGATGGCGATTTTGAGGCTTATATGACCGGACAGGGATTTCCGGAAAGTTATAAGCCTTATTTGCGTGACCTTCATGCACAGCATCCGAACTGGAAGTTTGTTGCGGTTCAGACAGGCCTTGACTGGAATACAGTAATAGAGAATGAACGCAATAAGCAGGGACAGATCAAGAATCTGATTTACGGAACATCGTCGGCACCGCATTACAACTGGCGGGAGACCGGTGTCGGTTATAACTGGCGTAATGATAAATGGTCACCGTTTGACGGTACGACCTGGTTTGCGGCATCTAAGGAGATCGTAGCCTATTATATAGATCCGAGAACTTATTTATATGAGACCTATATTTTTGCATTTGAACAGCTGTCCTATGATGGAAGTGTTCATAATGCACAGGGAGTAGAAGCGATACTGGCAGGCAGCTTCATGTATAAGAGCTGTCCGAGAGGTGAGTCCAGGACATTCTCCACGGAGATTATGGAGGCAGGGGCGGCCTGCAATGTGAGTCCATATCATTTGGCATCCCGGATGCGACAGGAGATGGGGCGGACTGCCGGTGTGAATGCGACCGGAACCAGCCCGAATTATCCGGGCATCTTTAACTTCTTTAATGTCGGTTCGGTAGATTCTGCCGGAGGTGGTGCTGTCAATAAAGGTCTTGCGTGGGCAGCGCGGAGCGGCACCTATGGAAGACCATGGAATACTGCATACAAGGCGATTGCCGGAGGCGCGGAATTTATAGGCTCTTCCTATATTAACAAGGGACAGGATACCCTTTATACGCAGAAGTTTAATGTAACGAACCGTTCGAATCTGTTCGGACACCAGTACATGAGTAATATACAGGCACCGGCTACAGAGGCGAGAAATATGTGCAATGCCTATCGGTCGAACGGACTGATATCATCGCCGCTGGTATTTAAGATTCCGGTGTATCAGAATATGCCAGAGACTGCTGTAGAGAAACCGGCCGATTCCGGAAGTCCGAATAACTGGCTGAATGGACTGGCGGTATCCGGATGTACATTGACTCCTAGCTTTAACGGCGGAACTACGGAATATTCACTGATCGTAGGAAATGAGGTTGATCACGTGACGGTGACTGCAAGTACAGTCCATGCGGCAGCAACGGTTTCCGGTATCGGAGAGCAACCCCTGAATGTAGGAAAAAATGTTCTAAAGATTCGGGTGGTCGCACAGAACGGAGATCGGAGAACCTATCATATTACAATCATCCGGAAGGATACCGGAGGAAATATTCCGGACACACCGAATACACCTGATACGCCGGATCAGCCGGTGACACCGGACCAGCCTGATACACCGACTCTGAATACCACATATCGGATACAGGGCAATTATATATCCGGAGTGGCAGTCGGAACGCAGACAGCAGACTTTATAAAGAATCTGGGAGTCAGCGGTGGAACGGCGACTCTGTATCAGTCAGATGGAAAGACACAGAAAACGAGTGCAATAGCGACCGGAGATGTGGTAAAGATAGTCGGCAAATCAAAGACATTGACTTATACAGTGATTATTTACGGCGATGTATCCGGGGACGGCGAGATCAATGCACTGGATCTGTTAAAGATTCAGAAGCATATTATCGGCGCAGCGCCATTGACAGGCCCATATCTGGAGGCCGGAAATGTCAAACGGAACGGTGATATTTCTGCGCTGGATCTGTTGAAGGTGCAGAAGCATATTATCGGAGCTTCAAAGATTGAACAGTAAGATGCCACCGGGAAATGGAGGAATAAGCATATGAAACAATTAGATAGAAAACAATGGAAGAGCATATTGGCCGGATTTATGATTGCAATGCTTTGCCTGGGAATCGTGCCACAGAAAGCCAGTGCTGCAGAGGCAAGAGTTTCGATTGCACTCAGTCAGACGGATCTACGGATCGGTGATTCGGTATCGGTTACGGTACGAATTTCAACAGATGGGCTTATTGGTTCCTATTCCATGGCAGTTACATACAATAGCGGTGTACTGGAATATACCGGCGGCGCAGGAAATGGCGGCGGCGGAACAGTTCTGATCTCCGGGTTTGCCAGTGGTACAGAAAATAGTCTGTCGGCAACCTTAAATTTTAAAGCAATTGCCAACGGAAGCTGTACCATCTCAACCTCCGGCGGAAGTGTTTATAACTGGGCGGAGGAAGCTCAGACCATCAGCTATGCGGGAGCCACAGTGACCGTTGCGGCACCACAGGCACCGGCATCGACCGAGGGTGGTGGTAATAGCGGCGACGGCACGACGGAGGCATTGAAAGGCTCCGGAGATAACTCCTTAAAGAGTCTGGAAATATCACCGGGTACGTTGAGCCCGGCGTTCCAACCGGGAACTACGGCTTATTCCGTGACATTGCCGGAGGATACGACCTCCATTGTAGTAAGTGCAGTACCGAATGACACAAAGGCAACAGTGGCAGTATCCCATAATAATGATCTGGAACCAGGAGAGAATAAGACGTATATCGTTGTGACGGCAGAGAACGGAACACAGAAGACCTATGTTTTAAATATTACCTGCGGAGAGGCGAAAGAGCCGGATGAGGCAGAGGCACAGACGGTTACGGTAAATGGGGCCGAGTATGCAATCGCATCTGCAAAACAGTTGGAAACAGTAGAAGCGCCTGAAGGCTTTATTGCGGGTGAGACAGACTATAAGGGCATTAAGGTTCCGGTTTATCATTCGCCGAACCGGAAGCTTCAGCTGATATATCTGCTGGATGCGGAAGGACAGGGGAAATGGTATATCTATACCGAAAAAACTGAAAACTTTACACTATATATAGAAGAAAGAAATGCAGCGAACCGGTATGTGATTCTGACACCGGGGGAAGACGTTTTGATTCCGGATGGATATCAGAAGTCAGAATTGAATTTAAATGGAACACCGGTGACATCCTATGTGTGCAACGGTGATGATTCCATTGTTCTGATATATGCAATGAATCTGGACGGTGAGCCGGGATTCTATTTCTATGATACGGTGGAGGGGACCTATCAGCGGTATCACGAGTCAGAGATATTGGAGCCGGTTGCACCGGCAGCAGATATGACAGAGGCACCGGCAGTTATACCGGTACCGGAAGAGACAGACAATACCCAGGTACTCAGGGTGGCGGTGTACGTTCTTGCCGGACTTTGTATCATTATGCTTGGAATGCTGATCTACATTGGCGTGCGAATGAAACAGGACTCTGATTCAAGCTTGACATAAAGTGGCTTGTGTTATAGCATAAATATAACAAAAGATGATGGGGTGGTAGAGATGCTGATTGAAATGGATTTTAACAGTGATGAAGCCTTATATATACAGTTGAGAAATCAGATTATCCTGGGGATTGCAAAGGAAACACTGAAGGACGGAGAATCTCTTCCGTCTGTCCGGCAGATGGCGAATGAGCTTGGTGTAAATATGCATACTGTAAATAAAGCATATGCATTATTGCGTCAGGATGGCTATGTGAAGCTGGATCGGAGAAACGGCGCAGTGGTATCCGTGAGCCTTGAAAATCGGGCGCACCATGTGGAGAATCTGCACTCAGATATGGAAATGATCGTTGCACAGGCAATCTGTAAGGAAGTGAGCCTGGATGAGATGCAGACACTGGTCCGGGATATGTATGCGGCATTTTTGGCAGAAACAGCGGAAGAAGCAGCCGTAGCAGAAGAACTGTCAGAGCTGCAGCAGGCAATCCGGCGGGCGGAACAGCAGGAACAGAAGGTGGAATCAGAAAAAGAAGAACTGAAATAATAGAAGATTAGAATGACAGAAGTTCAGAATGGCAGAAATTCAGAATAACAGGAGGATTTACGATGGACAATCAGTATACAAAGGCAGCACAGATGTCTATCGAGGCAGCGGCGAAAGCGGCCAGACACATGAAGCATGACTGCATAGGAAGCGAGCATCTGCTGCTTGGCATATTGGAAGAAGAGAATAATGTTGCGGCTAAAGTGCTGGAAGCAGGCGGGATTCAGGCAGAGAGAATCCGGAATTTAATTGAGAACAGCATCTGTTCCGCAGGTTCTGTGGCAGTAAAAAGTCCGTATAAATATACAGTGATGTATAATCGTGTGATAGAACAGAGTAAAGCAGAAGCAATCCGGACCCGGAGCGAGAAGGTTGGAACCGAGCATCTGCTGCTGGCTATGATCAGGACACCGGATTGCATTGCAATGAAGATTTTAAACAGCATCGGAGTAAATATCCAGAAACTATATATAGAGCTTCGTATGGCGATGGGTGTTGATCAGGCGACAGCCAGAAATGAGTATGTAGGAAATACAGGTAAAAAGAAAGCAAAACAGGCAACGGCCATGCTAGATAAATACAGCCGCGATCTGACAAAGCAGGCTCGGGAAGGCCGGTTGGATCCGGTCGTGGGACGTACCGAGGAGATTGAACGGGTGATCCAGATACTGAGCCGGAGAACAAAAAACAATCCGTGTCTGGTAGGAGAACCCGGTGTCGGAAAGACGGCTATCGTAGAAGGCCTTGCCAGTATGCTGGCTACGGGCAATGTCCCATTGACAATGAAGGATAAACGGCTGGTGTCCCTGGATTTATCGGCTATGGTGGCCGGATCGAAATACCGTGGTGAGTTTGAAGAACGGATTAAACGAATTATTGAAGAAGTAGAACGGGATGGCTCGATCATTCTGTTTGTAGATGAGCTGCATACGTTGATCGGTGCAGGTGGGGCTGAAGGCGCCATTGATGCATCCAATATATTAAAGCCGGCACTTTCCAGAGGAGAGATCCAGATGATCGGAGCTACAACGACAGCGGAGTTCCGCAAATATATTGAAAAGGATGCAGCACTGGAACGGAGATTTCAACCGGTGAATGTAGAAGAACCGACCGGTGAACAGGCAATAGAAATATTAAAAGGATTGCGCCACTGTTATGAGGAGCACCACGGTGTGAAGATTGAAGATACGGCATTAGAGGCGGCAGTTGAATTCTCGGAGCGTTATATTAATGATCGGTATCTTCCGGACAAAGCAATTGATCTGATCGATGAGGCGTGCTCCAGAAAACGGTTACAGTCTTTTGGACAGACTACGCAGTCACAGAGCCTAGAACAAGAGCTTCGGGATAAAAATGAACAGTTGGAGAAGGCACTGAAACAGGCGGATCTGGAGCTTGCCAGAAGCCTGAATCAGGAGATGGCGGAAATCCGTAAGAAGGAGGAACGCCGGAAGAAACGGGAGGAGAAGAAGCAGCAGAACGGCACACTGTCAGTCACAGATCGTGATATTGCACAGGTCGTTTCCGTATGGACAAAGATTCCACTTACGCGGCTGGAAGAAAAGGAATCCCAGAGACTTCGGTCTTTGGAAAAGATATTGCATCAACGTGTGATCGGACAGAATGAAGCAGTAGATGCTGTGGCAAAAGCAATTAAACGCGGACGGGTAGGCCTGAAGGATCCGAAGCGGCCGATAGGCTCATTTCTATTCCTGGGGCCGACCGGTGTGGGAAAAACAGAGCTATCCAAGGCGTTGGCAGAGGCAATGTTTGGAGATGAAAATGCACTGATTCGGGTAGATATGTCCGAGTATATGGAGAAACACAGCGTTTCCAAGCTGATCGGTTCCCCTCCGGGTTATGTCGGATTTGAAGAAGGCGGGCAGTTAAGCGAGAAGGTCCGGAGAAATCCATATTCCGTAATTCTGTTTGATGAAGTTGAAAAAGCAGATCCGGATATCTTTAATGTATTACTACAAGTATTGGATGATGGTCATATTACCGATGCACAGGGGCGGAAGGTTGATTTTAAGAATACGATCATTATTATGACCTCCAATGCGGGCGCGAACCGGATCATGGAACCGAAGCAGCTCGGCTTTAACGCATCTGCGGATGAGAAAAAAGATCATAATGAGATGAAAGAGAAAGTCATGGAAGAAGTAAAGCATATCTTTAAACCGGAGTTTATCAACCGGATTGATGATATTATAGTATTTCATGCCTTGAATGAAGATGAGATCCATCAGATTGTGGATCTGCTGATGAAACAGTTATGTAAGCGGGTACAGGAGCAGATGAATATTACATTGAAATATGATGTCCATCTGAAAAATTATATCTTTGAAAAAGGCTATGATAAGAAGTACGGAGCCCGTCCGCTGCGCCGCGCGATACAATCGCAGGTGGAGGATGGACTTGCCGAGGCGATTCTGAATGGCGAGGTTCAGAGTGGTGATACTGTAAAGATTACAGTCCGGAAGGGAAAGCTGCACTTTAAAAACTGTTCCGCAAATCAAGTATAATTCACTAGCCAAATAACCGGAATTACGGTATAATAGGAATAGACAAATCAGAGACCGGAACGGAAGAATGGGTCTGAATTGACAACAGAGCAAATGCAGCAATATGTATGAAGCACAGTACTATATTTAGGAGGATAAAGAAATGTCAGTAATTAATGATTTGATTCGTACAGAGGAAAACGGCACATTAAGTTTTGGTAATACGGAGCTTCCGGCCAAGGCAAAACTGGATGGCTATGAATATAACGGTGATTTATATAAGATCAAAACCTTTAAGGAAATTACCAAGCTTGAGAAAAACGGAACCATGGTGTATGAATCTGTTCCCGGTACAGTTGTACACGATTTAAAGATTGAAGAGAATACCGTGACATTTCAGGTAGAAGGCACAGAAGATGCGCAGATCACTTTGGAAATGGAAGCAGGTAAGGAATATAAGATTTATGTGGATGATACCAATCTCGGAAAAATGAAAACCAATTTGGGCGGAAAATTAAGTTTCAGTGTAGAATTGGTTCCAAATGAGATTGCTACGGTAAAAATTCATAAAGTATTATAAGGAGCAGACAGAATGGCAAAAGCAAAACAGGTGTTTTTTTGCCAGGAATGCGGGTATGAATCAAGCAAATGGATGGGGCAATGTCCCGGCTGTAAGGCTTGGAATACATTTGTAGAAGAAAAGGTAGTGACAGGCGCCAGGAAGACTGCAGGTAAGGCTGCAGTTCTCAACTCGGCGCCTGCTAGTATTTTAGAGGTTACAACAGGTGAAGAGACCCGTATTGGTACTGGCATGAGTGAGTTTGACAGAGTATTGGGCGGCGGTATTGTAAAAGGATCCTTGCTGCTGCTGGGCGGCGATCCGGGAATCGGTAAATCAACCATCCTGCTGCAGGTATGCCGTAATCTGACGGAAGCAGGCCATAAGGTGCTGTATGTATCCGGCGAGGAGTCCATGCAGCAGATTAAGATGCGCGCAGAGCGTCTGGGGACGTTTCAGCATGATATGTATCTGCATTGCGAGACGGATCTGGATGTGATCGAATCGGCAATCGATAAGGTACAGCCGGAGGTCATGGTCATAGACTCTGTTCAGACTATGATGCTGGAAGAAGTGAATTCTGCGGCCGGCAGTGTATCACAGGTGCGGGAGGTTACCAATCGGCTTCTGCAGATCGCCAAAGGCAGAAATATTGCAATCTTTATTGTCGGTCATGTGACGAAGGAAGGAACCGTAGCCGGACCGCGGACATTGGAGCATATGGTGGATACGGTATTGTACTTTGAAGGGGAACGCAGCTCGGCATATCGGATTCTGCGCGGAGTAAAGAACCGGTTCGGTGCTACAAATGAGATTGCTGTGTTTGAGATGAAGAACCGGGGACTGACGGAGGTGAAGAATCCATCTGAGGTGATGCTGGAGGGACGCCCAACCGATGCGTCCGGCTCAGTAGTCGTGTGTTCTATGGAAGGTACACGTCCTCTGCTGATTGAGATCCAGGCACTGGTGGCACAGACGAATTTTCAGATGCCGAGAAGAACTACGGTTGGAATTGATTTTAATCGTGTGAACCTGCTGATGGCGGTGCTGGAGAAGCGGGCAGGCATCCATCTGGGAAGCTGTGATGCATATGTCAATCTGACCGGCGGTATCCGGCTGTCAGAACCGGCAGCAGATCTGGGAATCGTACTGGCTCTGGTCTCCAGTTATCGGAACCGGCCGGTGGATGAGCATACGATTATTTTCGGAGAAGTTGGCCTAAGCGGCGAAGTGCGTGGTGTAAATATGGCAGGGCAGCGTGTAAAAGAGGCGGCAAAGCTGGGATTTACCACCTGCATTCTGCCGGCAACGAATGCTTCTAATATCGAACCGGTTTCCGGGATGCGGTTGCTGGGAGTAAAAAATGTGAAAGAAGCAATCGATCTGATATAAAACATTTCAAATGAACCTGCCTTTTGGCAGGTTTATTTTGAATGAAATGCAGAAAAAAGAAAAATAAACGGATGACGATGTGAAAATATATAAAATTAAACGGTTAAAATAAAAATATATCAGATGTGGATAAGAGGAGAAAATTGTGGATAACACAGGCTCAAAATGTGGATATGTGTATAATTCAATTCCAAATGTGGATAAGTTGTCGACAATTGTATACACAATATATACAAATTTGACAAATAAACTTTCTTTAAAATAACCCCTTGACTTCTCCCAATCGGGGTGATAATATAAGGTTCGTTGACACGGAAAGCCGGTCAGCAAAACAACACAGAACCTTGATAATTAAACAATAAGACAACCCTGAAAATTCTAAAAGAATTTCAGAAACGGACAGTATGGTAAAGGTCAAAAGTGAGAAGCGATTCTTGCTTGAGAAACCGGATCATACGACCTTAAAAACAGTAAAAAGGGAATTATTAGCCAGAAGTTGATAATGACCAAAGATCAAACTTTAATTGAGAGTTCGATCCTGGCTCAGGATGAACGCTGGCGGCGTGCTTAACACATGCAAGTCGAACGAAGCATTTCGGTCTTAATCTTCGGAAGCGGACTGATCTGACTGAGTGGCGGACGGGTGAGTAACGCGTGGGTAACCTGCCCTGTACAGGGGGATAACAGTTAGAAATGACTGCTAACACCGCATAAGCGCACAGGAAGGCATCTTTCGGTGTGAAAATATTTATAGGTACAGGATGGGCCCGCGTCTGATTAGCCAGTTGGCAGGGTAACGGCCTACCAAAGCAACGATCAGTAGCCGGCTTGAGAGAGTGAACGGCCACATTGGGACTGAGACACGGCCCAAACTCCTACGGGAGGCAGCAGTGGGGAATATTGCACAATGGGGGAAACCCTGATGC
>ENA-ORPK01001604-ORPK01001604.1-human-gut-metagenome-genome-assembly--contig:-NODE-1604-length-17416-cov-10.921663_pt1 | contig 17416 bp, 20 predicted proteins | sample MGYA00242139_ERZ509068 | MGnify/ENA primary metagenome ERZ509068 (study PRJEB26280, sample SAMEA2338687) | human gut metagenome | biome: human gut; feature: human-associated habitat; material: faeces... | reverse complement strand
CCAGTAGGAGAGAATCAGTAAGACCTATATCCTGCTTGCAGGAATGGCATGGCTCGTTTGTATCCTAGAATCCCCCACTTCAAATACCATAGGTATTAAGTGGTGGGAGTATGTCAACTGGCAGAATTATTTCGAGGAGGGAAGGATATGAATTATCAGGAAGCTCTGGAATATTTGGAGGAGCTGAATGTATTTGGTGTAAATCTGGGCTTGGCAAGAATCCAAAGGCTGATGTTTCTTTTGGGAGATCCCCAGAAACAATATAAAACCATTCATGTTACAGGTACCAACGGCAAAGGTTCGGTAACAGCTATGCTGGCTTCCTGCTTGCAGGCGGCCGGGATTCGGACAGGTATGTATATTTCTCCCCATCTTTCCTCTTATACGGAAAGAATGGTTATTGATGGCCAGCCTGTTTCTAAACAGCAATTTGCCGAGACTCTTAGCGTGGTGCGGGATATTTGCGAATTTATGCAGGGAGAGGGTGATGAGCATCCTACCCAGTTTGAGGTTCTTACCGCAGCGGCTTTTCTGCTTTTCCAGAAAGCTGGGGTAGAATATGCAGTTATTGAGGTAGGCTTAGGTGGCCTCTTGGATTCTACCAATGTTATTGTGCCAGAGGTGTCGGTAATTACCAATGTAACCTTTGAGCATGCAGATAAATGTGGCGGTACTCTGGAAGGTATTGCTACCCATAAAGCTGGTATTATCAAAGATGGTGTGCCTGTAGTAACCGGGGCAGAGGGTGAGGCTCTGGAAATTATTGCCAAGGTGGCTCAGGAAAAAAAGGCCGACCTGTATGTGGCAGGCAGAGATTTTGCAGCAGAAGCTATGAAGCCTTTGGGGCAGTTGTCTATACCGCCAAATCTGGGAGCTACCGGCTATGGTGTGCAGGATAGAGCTTTGACAGATATGCAGATGGAGGCTCTTTCCAAACTGCATTTGGATTGCAATGAATGTGAAGCTGGCCAGCAGCTGGTGGCCTTTAATGGTAAAAATCCTCTTTTTGCCAATATGAATTACAAACTGTCCTTGCTGGGACTGCACCAGGTGTCCAACAGTGGTTTAGCGGCAGCGGTTTTTATGGTGCTAGCAGCTAACGATTTGCGCTTCACACAGAAAGCCTTGAAAAAAGGTATGAAGCAGGTAATCTGGCCTGGGCGGTTTGAACTGCTCTCTGGCTATCCATATAAGGTGCTGATAGATGGCGCCCACAATCCTGCAGGTATCAAGACCTTGCGGCAAAGTCTTGATTATTACTTCTCTCATAGCAAAAGAATTTTCCTTTTGGGTATCCTGAAGGACAAGGATTATAAATTCATGTTGGAATATCTTTTGCGGCCAGAGGATGTGGTGGTTATGACTACGCCAGATTCCCAGCGGGCAGCAGAGCCAGAGCAGCTGCTGCCATATGTGGTATCTGAGGCCAAGGAAGCTGTACCAGAGCCAGCAAAGGCCTTGAAACGGGCTCAGGATTTGGCAGAGCAAGCAGGCAATCCAGAAGAAACCACGCTGATATGCGCAGGATCCCTTTATCTCATAGGAGCATTGCGGGAAATGCTTATAAAATAAGAATGTAATTTAAGATATTAAATTTTGTTTACATAAAACTCTATACATACCATGATTGATATATAATTTTATGATATAATATAAGAGGTAGCGGAATATGCCGACATATGCCATGATAAATGGTGCAAGAATAGAAATGAGAAGTAAAGAAAGAGGTCACAACATTCCTCATGTACACGCTGTCAAAAATGGGCAGTCTATGTCGATTGCTTTTAATGGGCGCGTTCTTGCTGGTAAGTTAAAAAGTAAGAAGGATGAGGAAGCTATTGTACAATGGGTAATAGCTCATAAAAATCTTCTAGAAAATGAATGGAAGGAGATGCATTGATATGTGCACGATTGAAGAAAAGCGTAAATCCAATAAAAATATTTTTCTTCATTTCCATAATGAAGATGATATGTTTTTTGGCGTGAAAAAGATTCCAATCAGCAAATATGATTATGCCGTCAAATTGTGTGGAAAGGAAAATGCGGATTTTCTATATAAGGTTTCAAAAACAACGTCAGATAGAGACATTGCTGAGTCGTTTTATGCGAAAGCCTTCTAAGCTAGCATTGTTTTTATAAAGGGGACTGCAACACTAAATTAGTGTTGGCAGTCTCTTTTTTGTTGCATTTTTTTAGATGGAAAAATGTAACTTTCATAGCGGAGGGCTGTGATGTTGTATGGGGCAGGATTTTCACAAGACATTTGATTCGAATTTTGAAGAAATTCGCTCTAATGTCTTGTGGGGGGGGGCAAATGTGATAGTATACTAGACAGTGTGGATAAGTTGAATAACTTTGTCTTAAATAAACACATTGGAGCGAAGATTTTGAGAGATATGGGCTTTAGAGAATTGGGAAATGAAAAGCAGGACTATGTAAAACGAGGCTTGGATTTGTTACTTACAGTAAGTGGCGGCCTGTGTTTGTTGCCTTTTTTACTGGTAATAGCTTTGCTGGTTGCCATAGACAATAAGGGAGATGTAATTTTTGCTCATAGGCGCATAGGTCAGAATGGCAAGGAATTTAAATGCTATAAATTTCAGACCATGATACCAAATGCCCAACAGGCTTTGGAGAAATATTTATCTAAAAATCCAGAGGCACGGAAGGAATGGGAAGCCAATTTTAAATTGGTCAACGATCCAAGAGTAACGAAGCTGGGAGGATTTTTGCGCAAGACCAGCCTTGATGAAATGCCTCAGCTTTGGAATGTCATTGTTGGAGATATGAGTCTGGTGGGACCAAGACCTATTGTGGCTAAGGAAGTTGAGCGTTATGGTGAAAACTTCAAGGAATATGCCATGTGCAAGCCAGGTATTACAGGTATTTGGCAGGTAAATGGTCGTAGTGATACTACCTATGAGGAGAGGGTGGCCATGGATACATGGTATGCCTATAACAGGTCAAATGTATTGGATTTAAAATATCTTTTTCAAACTATTAAGGTTGTATTATTTGGCAAGGGTGCCTATTGAGGGAGAGTTTATGAAAAAAATAACAACATTGGCAGCAGGAATATTGTTGGGTATGAATATAGCTTTGACAGGAGGAAATATCTCAGTGGTTCAGGCAGAGGAAGCACCTAGCATAACCGCTGTTGAAAGCAAGGATAATACAATTTTCAAGGTAGCTCAGCTGCGTCCAGATTATATTATGGGAGAATATAGACTTGCCAAATATGATGTTATCAATATTATGGCTTTGGGGCTTACTGAGGATATTGGTGAGAATGATATTACTGTCGGCGTGGATGGTATGGCAGCATTGCCTTATGTTGGCAATGTGAAGTTGGCAGGTCTTACCGTAGATGAAGCAAGAGCTGCTATTCTGACAAAATTGGGACAATATTACAAATTACCTGAGCTTAGTATCAGCATCAAGAGATACGGAGCCCGCAAGATTTATGTTATGGGTAATGTAAACAACCCAGGTATTAAGGAAATGAATGTAGACAATATGAATGTCTATGCAGCTGTTTCCAGCGCCGGCGGGGTGGATAAGCGTGGACGCTCCAAGCATATTCAGCTTATACGACAGCAGGATGGAGTTCTTTATTATCGGGAAATCAATATAGATGCCTTTGTCAAAAAGCATGATTTAAGTCAGAATATCCAGTTGGAGGATGGAGATATTGTCTATGTACCAGATTCCGGCAAGGTGATATTCAGTGAAGATGTTGCACCATATATTAATATCTGGGCAACCTACAAGTCAATTATAGATTAATTTTAGGAGTAAGACATGAATCAAATAGAGCGGGAAGAAAATATAGATTTGACCAAGGTTTGGAGTTTGATGTGGGCAAAAAGACGGGTATGCAGTGGTATTGTGATTGGATTTACCATATTGGCCTTGATAATTTCGCTGATATGGCCTAAGGAATATACATCCCAGGTTACAGTTCAGACCTCTAGCAGTGGTGTGGATATTGGTGGTGCCGCTGCTGCTATGGCAGCCTTGACAGGTGGCAGTTTTGGCGGTGGCAACAAGGCTATGACTTATATAGAACTCATGAAAACTCGTGTAGTATTGGATCCAATTATTGCACAGGTTTTTGATGATGAGCCAGAGGAGGATAGACCAGAGGCAGAAAAATTTGCCAAGAAATATCTAACTATTGCCAATACCAAGCAAACTCAGCTTATTACCCTTGAAGCCAAGGGGCGGACTCCAGAAGAAGCACAATATATAGCAGAAAATGTTGTTAATAACTTTTTGGAGTTAATGACCAGCTTGAACAAAGAAAATAAATCCTTGGTAGTGTCTTTTCTGGATGAACGCATTGATGTAGCGAAAAAGGAAGCGGATGAATCTGCTCAGGCCTTGGAAACCTTTAGCAAGGAGCACAAAATCTATGGTCCTGAGGAGCAGACCAAGGCTCAGCTGGAAAAATCCGCAGCATACGAGAAAACACTTGGAGAATTGGCTGTTCAGAAGATGGCTCAGCAGGCAAGTTTGTCCAGTATTTCAGCTCAGTTAGGGGAGCAGAATAGTGATGCATTGGAATATGCTATGACAGATAATCCATCAGTGCAGAAAATCCACAATACCATTGTAGAAAAAGAAACCGAACTGGTTAAGCTGAGGATTCTGTATCAGGATAAGCATCCTGCCGTTGTTAATGCCTTGGCAGAGCTGGAAAAACTGAATCAGCAGTTGAATAGTGAGGTACAGAAAGCCGTTGCCTCTAAGGCTGTTGCTATTAGTGAGACTCAGGCAGAATTACAGCTGGCTAGATACCAAGCCGCTACAGCATTGGCAGCAGCGCAGGCATCAGAGTCACAGGTACAGTCTTTGCAAAACAAGTCTGATGAAGATATGGCTGGCATGGCAGATGATATTCTGGAATATCAAAAGCTATATAGAGAAGCCACTATCAAGCAAGAGATATATAACAATCTAACTAAGCAGATAGAGCAGGCCAAAATCCAGCAAACTATGGAGAGTATGGATATACAGATTGTAGATCCAGCTAATCTTCCAAATGAGGAAAAACCAAGTTTCCCAAAGAAAAAAATCTTCGCGGTTGCGGGATTGATTTTGGGACTAATTGTATCGCTGATATATAGCATGATGCTGTATAAAAGGCTGAATTAATGTAAAAATGGTATTACATAGTATGAGATGAGCAAAGAATATATATAAGGGAAATTTTGTGTATGAAGAATAAAGAGCCAATTCGCGTTTTGCAGATTGTAGGAATTGCTTGTAATGGTGGTGTAGAAGCAGTAGTACTTAACTATTATCGCCATATGGATAAAAGCAAGGTACAGTTTGACTTTGTTGTGCATAAGAATCCAGCAGAAAATTTCGTGATAGAAGTAAAAAAAGGTGGCGGACGACTATATGAGGTAACACCTTACAACAAAAATATTTTTGCTTTTACTCATGAAATATATCGGATTATCAAGGATGGTAATTATGATATTGTTCACTCAAATATGAATTCCATGAGTGGATTTCCATTATTTGCGGCATGGCTGGCTGGAGCAAAGGTTAGAATTCTTCATAATCATACTACTGATACTAAAACTGAAGGCTTTCGTACAATATTGAAGCGAGTATTGCGGCCCTTTGCTAAGATGTTTGCCAATAGGTATTGGGCATGCAGTAATTTGGCTGGAAAATGGATGTATGGGGAAAAAGCTGTTCAAAGCGGAAAAATAACAATTATACCCAATGCCATTGATTTGGAAAAATTTGCTTTTAATCCAGATAAACGGAATTTGTTGAGGCAAAAACTAGGCTTAGAGAATAAATTTGTCTTAGGCCATATTGGTCGCTTTGTTTACCAAAAAAATCATTCGTTTCTTATTGATGTATTTGCAGAGGTAGTCAGGGTAAAGCCAGAGGCCAGGCTGATGCTTGTAGGTGATGGTGAGCTTAGAAAAACTATTGAAAAAAAGGTAGTAAATCTAGGCTTGCAGGATAAAGTGTTATTTTTAGGTAATCGCAATGATGTAGCGGATTTATACAATGTAATGGACATATTTATATTACCATCTCATTATGAAGGCTTGCCCGTAGTCGGCGTAGAAGCCCAGGCAAATGGGTTGAAGTGTATAATGTCCGATCTGGTAACAGAAGAATGTCGACTAACTAATAATATATATTTCATTAATCTTCATCGGGAAATAAAAAAATGGGTATTTGAAATAGTGAGAGAAAAAAAGGAGCATGATAGAGAAGCTATAGAAAAGGTAAAAAAAGCAGGTTTTGATATACAAGAATCGGTCAAGAAATTTAATTCAAAAAATTTTTGGGTATTATAAAGGGGAAATAAAAACAAATACAGGGATATCGACAGGAGTGTTATAGATAATGCCATCAGAAGCAGGTATGGAAGAACTTCATAAACATTTATTGATATTACTAAATAACTTTCATCAGTTGTGTATGGATAATGATATTAAATATTCATTGCATGGTGGTACTTTGCTGGGAGCTATAAGGGAAAAAGGATTCATTCCTTGGGATGATGATTTGGATGTAACAATGACTAGGCCAGAATATGAAAAGTTCAAATCTTTTATGCAAAATAACAATGTTAATAAGAGTATCTATCTGGATGAATTGGATGGTAATTGCCCTATGTTATGGATGACAGGAGAAAATGGCAATAATGTATGGATAGATATATTTATATATGACTATATCTCGGAAAATAAGATTGCCCAAAAGCTTAAAACTGCTATTTTAGCGCTGTTTTTAGGATTATTGAAGAGCAAAAAAAGATTTGAACTTTCCAAATGTGGAAAATACAAAGGTTGGAGATTGGCTGTAATTTATATTTTGTATTTCTTGGGTACATTTGTATCTCGTGAGAACAAGAATAAACTGAGAGATTATTTTTCTGCAAATTATCTTTGTGGCTCCAAAAAGTTTATGGTTAGGAGTAATGACCAATATGGTGGTCTAAAACTTTATATATCCAAAGAAGCAATAGACGAATATATTATGGTTCCATTTGAAGATATAAGAGCAATGGTACATGCTGGATATAAGGAAATACTTACATCTGCATATGGTTCAAATTACATGATCCCTGTTCCGCCATCTGATGTAGAAAAAAATGGTCATCAGATGATAAGAAAAAGATGAAAAATTATCAGAAGAATACAATTTAAATAGTTAATTTTAGAAGAAAAGACAGTTTGGGCAAATAAATATGTTATTATGCTTGTATAATTACTGCACGAGGAGGATAATCACATGAAAAAAATAGCCTTGATTACAGCAGCAGGTGTTGGAAGTCGTATGCATCAGGAGATACCTAAACAGTTTTTAAATGTAAATGATAAACCTATCATAATTTATACATTAGAAGCATTTCAGAAACACCCAAATATTGATGCCATTGAGGTAGTATGTTTGGAGGGGTGGCATGATATATTGCGAGCATATTGTAGGCAATTTGGTATTGATAAATTAGATGGTGTTGTATCAGGTGGTACCAATGGGCAAGAATCTATTTTTTATGGACTAAAAGATATTTCAATGAGATATAACAAAGAAGATATTGTATTGGTGCATGATGGCAATAGACCGATGGTATCAGCAGATGTAATATCAGATAGTATATCAGTTTGTGAAAATTATGGAAATGCAGTTGCTGTAACACAATGTGTAGAAGCAATGTTAAGGAAGAATACAATTGATGGTACATATGCATTAGAACAAGTAGATCGAGAGGATTTGAAAAAAACGCAAACCCCCCATGCATTTCCATTGGGAACATTAATAGATATGCATAAACAAGCGTCGAGTAGAGGAATTAAAAATACAGTGGCTTCATGTACGATGGCAATTGATTTGGGGATGAAAGTATATTTTTCACATGGTTCTGAGAAAAATTTTAAAATTACGACGATGGATGATTTAGATATGTTTAAAGCTATTTTGAGGACTGAATAATTATAAGATAATAGAGGGGAAAATGAAAAAAAACGAATATTATAAGCAACACGTATTAAAATATGTTAAAAATTTAAATATGTCATGGCTAATAAACAAATCTTTGTTGATAACAGGCGTAACGGGTATGATTGGTTCCGCATTAGCAGATATGCTTTTATTGGCAAATCAAAAATACAATTTACACTTAAGGATTATAGGCATTGGTAGGAGTAAAAACAAAGCAGATAAATTATTAGATTATGAATGGTATAAGCATAGCGATTTTACATTTATAGAGCAGGATATAATGCAGCCACTAAAGGAAAATATCTTAGGTGTAGATTATATAGTGCATGCCGCTAGCAATGCATATCCAGCTGTTTTTAAGCGTTATCCTGTAGAAACTATGTTAGCAAATATTATTGGGACTAAAAATTTATTGGATTTAGCAATTAAAGAAAATGGGAAATTACTGTTTGTTTCGTCTGGCGAGGTATATGGTGAATGTGATTGTGATGTAAAGTGTGAAGATGATTATGGATATATTAATAGCATGGAATTAAGATCATGCTATCCAAATTCAAAAAAAGCAGCGGAAACATTATGTGTATCATATGGTGAAGAATATGATGTTGATACTGTGGTAGTTCGCCTTAGTCATGTATATGGACCATCGTTTACAGATGAAGACAACAGGGTGGTGTCGGAGTTTATAAGGTTGAGTAAGAGTGGAAAGAACCTAATATTGAAAAGTAATGGAAAAACAATACGTTCATATACTTATGTATTGGATGCATGTAATGGTATTTTGATAGCCTTAGAAAAAGGAAAAAATGGGGAAGCATATAATATTGCAGATGAAAATAAAGCTATATCCATCGTTGATATGGCAAAAATCATTGCAGAAATTGGCAATGTAAAATTAAATTTTGAATTAGTAGATAACAAATATATAGGTCAAACATCAATAAGTAAACAAATTATGTGTGGGAAGAAATTGAAGAAGTTGGGATGGAATTGTTCATATCAAATCAAGGATGGACTAATAGAGAGTTTTAAATGTTTGGATGTTAACTAAAATATGTATTGTTATTTAAAACTGTGATTAGTATTAAGATTGTAAGGCGATAAGATATGAAGTATATATTGGTTACACCAGATATTTCTGTAGAAAAAATATGTTATCAAGACATGATTGCCATGGATGATGTAAAAGAATATAGTACCGACAGTCAGGAGTCGGTTACTTTTTGTAGCATATTAAAAAAAATACATACGGGATTACGAGTTGCAGCATGTATTGATATGCCATTCAAGGAAATATACTATAAAGATTTATTTGGGATGATAGAAGATAACACATGCATCATTTTTAATCATATTTCCGCAGGAAAAATGGGAAAACGAATTTTAAATAAAATAAAAGCTTATAAGAAAAATGTAAAAATTGTGTTGCTATTGTGGGATTCTTTTGATGCGAATTCTCCATCATTATTTAGGTCTTGGAATTCTGTGAAAAATGTGAAATGGGATGTTATTTTTTCATATGATGAAAAGGATTGCAAAAAATATGGTTTTGTTTATATGGGGAAAAATTATTATTCAGTGAAAAAAGGCATCATACCATCGTGTAATGCTAGCGATTTGTATTTTATAGGCAGAGATAAAAAAAATGATACAAGAATCGAGCTGGTCGCAAAAATATATAAATATCTAAAACAATATAATATTAATTTCAATTGCAATATTGTGAAGAATAGTGCTTTGTCAAAAAAACATATAGAGGAGATAAAAATACAGAATCAGAATATACCATATGATTGTGTTTTAGCAGATGTTATGTCTAGTAACTGCATATTAGAAGTTTTACAACGAGGGCAGGAGCAACAGACATTAAGATATTTTGAAGCAGTTTGTTATAATAAAAAATTACTGACAAATAATCCTAAAATAGTAAATTTACCTTTTTATAATAAAAGATATATGAAGTATTTTTCACGGCCAGAAGATATAGATATTAATTGGTTACAAAAGAAAGAGAATATAAATTATGGTTATAATGGAGAATTTTCATCAGCTAAACTTATAGATAGAATAAAAGAAATTGAAAAATCTAATGCATGGTGAAATAACGAAAATGAGGCTTTGTCATGAGAGAAAAAGAAGATTTTAAGATTGCTGCAGTAGTAGTTACATATAATAGATTGAATAAATTAAAAAAGGCATTACTATCTTATGAAAATCAATTGCATAAGCCTGATTATATGATTATCGTAGATAATGCTTCAAATGATGGCACGCCAGAATGGTTGAATGAGTGGCAATCAAAAACGCATGGATTTATAGTAGATATTATTAGAGCAGAAAAAAATCTTGGGGGTAGTGGTGGATTTTATTTAGGCGAAAAGCGTGCTATGGAACTTCCAGTTGATTGGATAATGCTATCTGATGATGATGCATATTTAGCTGAAGATTATATTCAGGGATTGGTTCAATATATAGAAAACCATAGTGGTGATAACATATCTGCAATATGTGGAGCAGTAGAGCAAAATGATTCGTATTGCAGCAGTCATCGTAGATTATATAAAAAAATTAGGTGGCAGTTAGATTTTTTATATAATGTTCCCGCTGAATATTATAAGGAAAAAATTATTTATATAGATAATGCATCATATGTAGGAATTATGATTAATAAGAAAAAATTAGCACAAGTTGGGCTAGTCGATAAGAATTTTTTTATTTGGTGGGATGATACAGAGCATCTTATGAGGTTAAGAAATGCGGGTAGCATGATTTGCATTCCTAATTGTGTTATTAAGCATGATGTTGAATTAAGTAATAGTGGTTTATCATGGAAATCATACTATGGGGCTAGAAATAAACTGATAAGTCATAAAAGACATTTTCCAATGATTTTTCCCATTATAGTGGTATATTTTACAGTTAAAACATTATTATGCCCGTTGAAAGGTAAGTCTTTTAAGGAAGTATTGTTAAGACTTACTGCTGTAAAAGATGCACTTATAGGTAATATGGGTATGAATAGTACCTATAAAACAGGGTGGAAGCCGTAAAAAAAATAATTTAGTGGTGATTGCCGTGAATGATATTTGTCAAGTGATATTTAGTAAAAGAATATGGCTTTATATATTTGCATTGCTAATTATTTTAAATGCAAATTCATTATATATTAAAGATTATTCTGCTGGAAAAATTCCAGATTATGCAATATTAGTGTCTTCTTATATTTGTATGTCTGTATTAGTAATAAATCAGAGAATGTTATCTAAAAAGATAGTAATGATAGCATTAAAATTATGCATGGGTGTAGGCATTTTTGTTCTGATTCTTTACGCTGTAAATCCATACAATATCAATGTTAATATTCAGTGGTTGCTTAGAGTGGCCGTGTTAATAATATATTTTGTTATATGTAAGGACAACGAATATTCATTACTAATAGCATATAAGAATATAATGACTTTTATAGCATGTGAATCGTTATTCTTTTGGTTATTTGGTTCGGTTTTGGGCGTTATAGAGCATACAGGATATTTATATTCTACATGGGCAGCTAATGAAAACTCAATAAAGGTATGCAATAGTTATTATGGAATATATTTTGAAACGCAGATGACAGATAGTTTTGGCAATGCAGGATTGATTAGAAATACAGCCATTTTTACAGAAGGGCCAATGGCATCACTGAATTTTTGTATAGCCCTGATGGTAGAGTACCTATTAAAACGAAGACCATATATGCCTTTTGTCGTAATATTGGTCATAGCGATATTATCAACAGTTTCAACAACGGGATATTTGGTATTATTGTCTTTAGTGTTGTTTAAGTTGATTATGTATCCAGTTCATACTTCAATTTTGAAATTTATCAAATTTGTGGGGTTGCCAATTGCCATTGTAGTTATTGCTGGGGCTGGTATATATGTTTTGGCAGATAAACAGGATACAATGTCGCTTTTATTGCGGGTGGATGATTTTATAGTAGGTTATAATACCTGGATAGAACACCCAATATTTGGATGGGGAGCTGGTAATACCTATCCTTTACAACAGCATATGGATTTTTGGCGTGGTGAGCAGACCGGGTTTAGCAATTCGATTTTTTATGTGTTAGTGCAAGGAGGTATTTATCTAGCAGCGCCGTATACTATATCTTCAATATACATTTTATTTTATTTGCAAAAAATGAAAGAATATAAAGCTTTATGGTTTATGATAGTGTATTTGATAATGTTATCATTTACCATAGCATCATATCTCAATATAACATTTGTGGTATTTATCTCATTTATTATGTATGTGCATGGTAAAAAATCAAAAAGTTGCAGATGATGCTGTGCTGATATAGTAGTTATAAAATTTGCTATTAGGAAGGAAAATATTAGTGAATGAAGATGCAAGACGTTATAATGTCTCAGACAGACAGACAGACAGACAGACAGACAGACAGACAGACAGACAGACAGACAGACAAGGTGGTTGAATATGATATTGTTAGATCATTATTGATGATATTAGTCGTACTAGGTCATTGTACATATTATCAGATTTCTACCAACTATGGTGGGACATATTATCAGAACCTTATGTTGCAAGCAGGAGTAAATGATACCCTAATACATCGTATAACATCCTGGGTGACAGGTGCAATCTATACATTTCATATGCCGTTGTTCATGGCACTATCTGGTGCAGTATTTTCATTGCAGCTATCTAAGGGGAAATACGGAGAATTAATGTTATTCATTAAGAACAAATTTCGACGGTTGCTGTTACCATTCCTTTTGACTGCTGTATTTGTATCTATACCACTGAAGTATTTTTCAGGATATTGGGAAAAATCAAATGGTCTTATTGGGGATATCGTTATAGGCCAGTTATTATTGCAAGGAAATACACATTTGTGGTTTTTGCCAACCTTATTTTGTGAAATGATAATATTTTGGGTATTGCATCGTTATACTAATTGGCTTAGCAATAAGGCTATTTATATGGTTGTAATTCTGAGTTTGATGCATTTACTAATTAAATCCCCCTTGGGGATTTTTACATGTGTTGTAAAGTTTGGCATTTGGTTTTATGCAGGGATGCTGTTTAACGAATATCGTCATGATTTTAATAATGTTGTAAACAAGCATAAAGTGTTTGTTACAGGCATTATATTTTTAATTTTGTTTATAACAGAACATATATTGGTAGATGGAGATGGTTTAGTATGCCATGGGATGCATAGGGTAGCAGCCTTTGCTACAGCTATAGTAGGAATGTGGCTATTTTACAGTAGTTGCTATTGTATGTGGAAAAATAACATTATCAGAGAAACGAAATGGTTAAGTTTTTTATCTATAAATTCCATGGGGATATATTTGTATTCTGATCCATTGAATTACACCATACTTTCTTGGTTTTATCATACATATTCTATTAGTGCTTTTGGCAATGAGGTCTATGCGTTTTTACTGTATATAGGAAGATTTGTTGTTACTTTTACAGTAGCTGTTACTATAACAATTGCTGTTCGTATTGTAACACAAAAACTTAGAAGGAATACTTTATGTTAAAGAACAAGCTAGCCGGTAATATCATATCCCTATTTACCCTAAAAGGAGCAGAGTACATAATCTCATTTATCACTTTGCCTTATCTTTTGCGTGTATTGGGGCCTGAGAAATACGGTGCCATAGCTTTTGTCCAGGTAATTATTAATTATGGGGTGTTGTTAGTAGATTATGGGTTTAATTTGACCGCTCCTAGGGATATTGCCAGAGTTGAGGCAAGTGATAGGCCAAGGCATTTTTCTGCTATTATGGGAGCCAAGATAGCAATATTGAGTATCATACTTTTGATAGGAATAGTGATATTCTCGGCTATTCAAACTACAATTGATATGTATTTGCTTGTGTGTATGCTGCCAATGCTGATAGGTAATGTAATATTTCCTATATGGTATTTTCAGGGGATTCAGCAAATGAAATTTATTACGGTGTTTAACATCATGGCTAGAATTGTATCCGTATCAGGAATTTTTATCTTGGTGCAAAGTAGGGAAGATTATTTATGGGCAGCTTTCTTACAGTCATTTACCCCATTGTTAGCGGGAATTATTGCGATGCTTGTATTGCTGAAACAAAATCCATCATTGTTTTGTTTACCTTCACTGGTAGATGTCAGGGAAAAGCTATATGATGGCTGGGATATTTTTATATCTACTTTGTTTATAAATCTATATACTAATAGCAATATTTTCATTTTGGGACTGATGACAAATGATACTGTTGTGGGATATTATGCAGCGGCAAGTAAGCTGGTAGATGCAGTTAAGGGACTGTTTTCGCCTATATCTAATGCTATATTTCCACATGTTTCCGTGCTTTTCAAAGAATCCAAGGAGAGAGCTGTTAGTTTCCTGTGTAGTGTATTGCGTATAATAGGTGGCTTAAGTTTTACTATATCCCTCTTGGTATTTGTATTTGCTGAACAAATCGCGGGTATTGTTATGGGACAGGGTTATGAGGAATCAATCTTTATTTTGCAAATAATTAGTTTTTTGCCATTCATTATTGGTCTTAGTAATATTTTTGGTATTCAGACTATGGTTGCTATGGGAATGAAGCGAGTTTTTAGCAGGATATTAATGCTTTCGGCTTTGCTTAATTTTATATTGGTGTTCCCATTCGTTTATATGTGGCAGGGAATAGGATTGGCAATGACTGTGGTGATTGTAGAGTGTTTTGTTACAATTACCATGTATATAGCCTTGCGTAAAAATAATATTGTTCTTCTGTGATATATGATGTAAGAGATAGTATGGGGAGAGGACTTTTTATGTACGATTACCTGGTAGTAGGCAGTGGTTTGTTTGGGGCGATTTTTGCTCATGAGGCGCGTAAAAATGGCAAATCGGTATTAATGTTGGAGCGTCGTAATCATGTTGGTGGCAATATATATTGTGAGGAGCTTGATGGGATTAACATACACAAATATGGTGCTCATATTTTTCATACATCTTATAAGGAGGTATGGGAATATGTGAATCAGTTTGTGGAGTTTAATAATTATGTTAATTCTCCTGTAGCTAATTACAAAGGGGAGCTTTATAATCTTCCATTTAATATGAATACCTTTACTAAATTGTGGGGAGTAGTGACACCACAGGATGCTGCCAATCGTATTGCACAGCAGCGGACAGTAATTCAGGGAACACCTCAGAATCTGGAGGAGCAGGCTATTTCATTGGTAGGAACCGATATTTATACCAAATTGATAAAGGGATATACCGAAAAACAATGGGGGTGTAGTTGTACAGAACTGCCAGCCTTCATTATCAAGAGATTACCAGTGCGCTATACCTTTGATAATAATTATTTCAATGATAAATATCAGGGAATACCTATTGGCGGATATAACAAACTGATTGATGCATTGCTGGAGGGTATTGAGGTTCGTCTGGGAATTGATTATAATGATAATCCTGCAAAATATAGTAAGCTAGCAACTAAGGTAGTTTACACTGGTCCTATAGATGCATATTTTGGTTATAGTCTTGGACGGTTGGAGTATCGTGGCTTGCGTTTTGAAACTGAGCGCCTAGAGGAACTTAATCATCAGGGGGTGGCTGTTATGAATTATACTCAGCGAGAGATTCTCTATACTCGTATTATAGAACATAAACATTTTGAATTTGGGACACAGCCTGTTACTTACATAACTAAAGAATATCCAGCAGATTGGCATCCGGGAGAAGAGGCTTATTATCCTGTGAATAACGATAAAAATCAACAGCTATATGAAAAATATGCTGCATTGGCAAAGCAGGAAAGTAATGTTATTTTTGGTGGTCGTTTGGCAGAGTATAAATATTATGACATGGATGATGTTATCAAAAGTGCACTAATATGTGCTGAGAAGGAATTTTAGAATCAATATGTTATTAGGTATTGGCATAAAATAGGGAAAGCGAATAAATTATGACTAGATTTAGGGAGCTGCGGTTGCAGCGTGGTTTGTCACAGGAGCAGCTGTGCAGACTTTACAATGAAAAATATAATAGAAAATATACAACCGCAGCTATGTCCCTAATAGAGCATGATAAGCGTTCACCGGAGTTGGGGGCTTTGTTGGATTTTGCTGATTTTTATGGGGTGTCCTTGGATTATCTTTTGGGCAGGGATCAGGAGAAGCTGGATTCTTCTCAGGTTGATTGCAAGAGCCGTACCTGGTATTTGTCTGAGCAGCTGCGGAATATTGTCTTGGGCTTGTACAATGGCAAGGTGGCCAATAAGATTGGTGGAAAATCTGATGGGGTTGACTCTGGGGTTCCAAATGTAGGTGATGGTGTCTCGCATCAGACTGAGGCAGCTGCACATAGTGGCCAGCAGAATATCAATCAGGAGCTGCGCCAACTAGGGGAGCAGGATGAGAATGAGGAAAATCTGGAAATGCTGCGCAGTTTGTTGAAGCAGTCTATAGTGCTAGCCAAGCGTGTAGAGAAAAACAAAAAATCTTGGTATAAATACTAAAATTATATAAAAATGATAATTGATAAAAAGCCCCCTATATGGGCAATCGCTGAGAGATAGTGATTGCTTCCTATAGGGGGCTATAAATTGTGCATTTTATAGGTGTTTTGTTTACAGCATCATAAGGTATTTCTTATAATCTGATGGGGCAATGTCTAGAGCCTTCATAGCAGCTTCAGCAGACCAATTGGTACTTTTCATAAGGCTTTTTATAGCTTCTAGTTTGCCAGCAAATTTACCACGAGCTTCACCGCGAGCTTCGCCTCTAGCCTCCCCTCGAGCTTCGCCAGCTTTGAGCAGAGCTTCCCGGGCTTCTTGTTCGTTCCATTCAAATCCAAACATATCAATGACCTCCTCTTGGTGGTTTTTCAGATATTCCGTCATGACATTATGTTTCAAACAATAATGGACAGATTTGTGAACAGCCTCATCAATGGACAAGTTTTGCTTTCTGTAGAATTTGTAAGAAAATACTCCCCCATACGATAACAGTATGCTTTCTAGTGCAAATCATCATATAGAGGAGTATCAAATCATGTTCTGTTAATAATTACATCTGGCGATACATACCGATAACCTTGCCCAGAATGGTTACGTCCTTCTCATAGAAAGGCTCCATAGAATCATTCTCAGGCTGGAGGCGGATGCAATCTGCTTCCTTGAAGAAGCGCTTTACAGTAGCGCCTTCGCCATCTACCAGGGCTACAACAATATCGCTGTCCTCGGCAGTGTTCTGCTGACGAACCATCAGATAGTCGCCATCGTAGATGCCTGCCTTAATCATGCTTTCACCAGCAACTTTCAGCATGAAGCATTCGCTGGAAGTTTAACGCGTTTTTATAGTCGTACTTGACAGCATGGGCATCGGTCATGCACCGGATGCCGCCGCTTTCGGTGACGAAGGCAGCGACACTCTT
>ENA-ORPK01001600-ORPK01001600.1-human-gut-metagenome-genome-assembly--contig:-NODE-1600-length-17449-cov-3.071059_pt1 | contig 17449 bp, 15 predicted proteins | sample MGYA00242139_ERZ509068 | MGnify/ENA primary metagenome ERZ509068 (study PRJEB26280, sample SAMEA2338687) | human gut metagenome | biome: human gut; feature: human-associated habitat; material: faeces... | reverse complement strand
CTGCCATTTAACACTTCACCACTCATGCTGCCATTCTTACAGAGATACAAGTCGTAGCTTATTGCGGTGATTTCACTGTAGTTAGGATTAGTCAGCACTTTTCCTTCGGGGGACATTAATCCATACCACCCGTTGGCAGCCTCATAGCGCTTGCATCGGGATGTTTTATGTATAGGGGTGGGGTTAAGGTCTTCCGTTTCTCCTATCATATTGCCCTCTTCATCGCCATTGTTTGTTTTGAGATAGCGCAACTCGCCTGTCTCATAAACCAAGTTTTCTACACCACTTATCAAGAATGCATCTGTTATGTTGCCTTGCAGGTCATAGGTGCGAAGTGTGTGATCTGCCATTTCTGCTGTAATCTTTCCGCCTGATATATATAGGTCGGCATCAATAAAGGGAATGATTACTTTCATATCATCTTTAATCACACATTGTTTGCCTCGTTTGCTCGCAATCCAAAATGTGTCGACAGGTTGAATGTAATCATACTCTGCCTTCATCACCCAATTACCATGTTTGTCAATCATACCGAACTTGTCGCGACGGTCGTTATGTAGCACACAATGGCCGTTGTGGAACACATAACCGTCAGCACCTGTGATATAAGGAATTTTTGGGTCGATAGCCACATCACCCTTAGTGTCAATGAATTTTATCCAACCATTGTCATCAACAGAGGCTAGGCCATCAGAGAACACCCAAGCGTGTCTATATTGTGGCTTGATGATCAACTCTCCTGTCAGCATATTGAAGTAACCTCGATTGACACCGTCGCTATAGCACACCAACGAATCATTGCCCAGAGGTTTTGCAATCCAATGAATGTCCTTTACCGTCTTCTTCCCGTCGCGAGTCTCAACATAACCGTCTGTTTGATATTCCTGGCTGTAATATGTGGCATTACGAGAAAGATACTGTGGCGTGTAACTGGAAATATGGCAATAGTTGTACGCCCAATACTTACAACGAATATGGTCGATACAAGAGGATAAAGCTGAGCCAGCGAGCAGCAGCATGATGAGTGCAAAGCTACCTCCAACCACACGGCGTATGAACTTGCCATATTTTGACTCGTCTTGCATGCCCAATATCACCGTAAACCAATTGGCTGTAGCGGCAATGATGCCAGTCAATCCTTTCCATAATAAGATAATAGCCCTTTTCATAATTTCTGTTTATTTTAATGTTTAATATTATATGACAAGTGGAAACTTACTCCATTGTTTCATAATCCATGAAGGTAGCATTGCCAATGGAAGGGAATTATGTTTTGTCCCAAACTTGTTTACTATGGTCAATGCTACTGATATGGTTTTACTCTATGTCTTCAGTCGTAATCACATCATAGATGCTGTCACCTCCCCAATAAATCATGGGAGCCAATGTTTCCGAAAACTTGTTGTAGTTGGTTTGAGGTGAAACACTCTTCAGCTCTATGAGTTTTCTATTCAATTCCTCTTTAGAACTTGCAAATACTATATTCCAAAAGAATCGGTCTTCAGAAGCATAGTCTTCTGAGTCGAAACAAGGATATCGCTCTGCGTTTTTTCCTACGTAAACACCATCTTTGGCCCCTCCCTTTATGGCATATTCAATAGCCTCTTGTATACTCTCGAATTTTACTCCAAGAACATAAAAAGGTTGTGTACTCTTAATCGTCTTCATATCAATTCATTTTATTATATTTACATAAACGGTTACTTCGAATCATTTTATAATAGAGATGTTGCAAGCCATAAAAACCTATCAAATAAAAATAAAAAACGAGACTTGGCTTTCTTTATTCCCAAATCTCGCTTTTTTGTTGATATATTGGCTTTTGTCTGTTTTTGGGGTATTATGGCAAAACGTAATACATACAGGTCCTTGTTGGTAATTCATATAATTTTCCGAAGCTCCATTTCAGTCCCTTGATATAAGAGCGTACCGCATTGTTGGCTTTCTCGTTTGTTGAAACCCAAGCGTATTTATATCTGGATGTCTCTAATGTCATTTGTCTCCATGGAGAATTAGGATTGTTGTCTTCGAAAATCCTCATTATGTTTTTAACATGTTTATCTGTCTTTAGCACGGTAGCATCAGATTGGAAAATGTTGATTTCTGATATAGAACCGTCTTTTTCAACCGTCAGCTCGGCTATCAGAAAAATACGTTGCTTCTTAAGCTTCTTAATTTCTTTATTATTCAAGAAAGTAGATGTTGCTTTCCTTGCTTCGGAAGTATTCAAAAAGGGATATGGGGCTTCATCAAGCCAACCATCTTCAAAGATCATGTTGTCAGTAATTCTCTTTATCTCTCTTGCTTTTCGTTCTTCTTCCGATAAGTTTTCCTTTATGTCAAAAGCACCGATGGCCTTCACCATTTTCGGCCTTTCCCCATTAGGCATTTGACCGTATGCAACACAATGTAGCAGTAAAGCAGCACTAACAATCATGCCTCTTTTGAATTCGATTCTTCTCATAGTTTTATTTTTTACATAAATACGTTTTTTGTATTTTGAATTTCAAAAAATCAATCAAATTGTGACGACTCTTTTGTTATCTTAAAACCAAGTTTTATTATCAGTTTGAGCGTTTCCTGAGACGTGTTGCGGTCGTATTCCTTCTCTTCCTCTGATAACTCTTCATAAGGCACAAGGCAAGGATGCTTCTTCTCAGTATCATTTCGCTCTTCTCCATACGTCCAACCTTGAGAGATGCGAGTCTGCGCCCACACTTCATGAACGTTTTTCGACATATCTTCTGCCAAGGATTTTAATTCTTCTGGTATTTGGATACTTTGTGTGTCCACTGGGGTTGGTATGTACTCTTTCATTGTAGTCTTGATTCAAATTGTTCAACATTTATTATAGTGAGCATTTGGCTATGAAGAAACTATCATTCATTCTAAAGTAAATTTGGAGGTTTTTCAATAGAATCGAATTCACATTTTGGTTTTTCCTCTTCTTTTAGAAACTTTGGGACATTACCTGTATTTTCAAAAAACAAGCAATTGGCGTTCTTATGATGTATTTTAAACCCAAATCGGTCATTAGAGATTTTTTTCGTGCAAAAAGTCAGATTATAGTAGGCGGTACTATCGTTATAGCAGCTGTATACTAACACAATATGCATCTTTCGTTCAATTTCAAGACAAAATGAAAGCAAAATTTTCTAATGACTGATTTGGGTTAAACATCTCATATTCCTCCCATACACCTGAATCTTTTGGAGTTATTTCATATTTTCCACCCAAAATGACCGCAGAAGTGAATTTAATTCCATCATCAACTATCATGCGTGTTCTCATATATTTTAAAGATGCCTGCTTTGAATTTTCTCCAGATTCTATATTTTCCCCTCTTATTTCCGTTTCCTGTAATAGCTTTTCAGGAAACAGTTTTACTTCTAAAGGATATTCCTCTTTAAAATATTTGCTTTGATACAACCTTATATCTGGATATATTCCACTCTGCCTATCAAAGCCCATAATCTCCATCACATTTTGAATTATAGGAGTAATCGTTGGATGTCCACCAAAAACGAGGGTACCTCCACGCTTTATGATTTCATAAGTCAAAGTTACGACTATATCATGAATCCTTAAATAATCATAGTTGTCATCGCCTACATTTGGGACAGATGCTGAGAGAAAGACACAAGGTTTGTAAGAGTTTTGGCTCTTCTCTTTCTCATAGCCTAACAACTTTTGTTCAATTTCTTCTTGCATATTACTCATTTTTATCAGTTCAATGCCACGCATTTCATTGTTGAGCCATTCAACATGTTCATAACAAGATTTTGGAAGGCATAAATCATCATAAATCGCAGCCACTTTTACATTTGGATTAAACTCATCCTTTTGTATTGCTTCCAAATCTGTCGTTTTCGGAATACCATAAATTGCGCGAATTGAACAAATCTCCTTATCCCCTTTATTTGGAATGTACAAATTTGACAATAGGATTTCCTTGTTCCCTTCAAATCTATTAAATTTTGTTCTGAGCTTAGATAGCCTGTATACATGTGTTCGTTCTTGAATTTCTCTGATTTTTTCAATCAGACACAGACATTCCGCGTCTGAAACCTTACTATTAGACTTCAAGTACTGATATATAAAATCATATTTTTCTGCTTTCTTTGCATTAAGTCTGCATACGAAAGGCTAAAATCAATTCTGCATTCTTCAGGACGAACGAGACGATTGTTCAAGTACATCTTTTTAAGTTCATGTTTGAGCCATGTTAGAATCATATCGTTAGTATACGCCTTTTTATAGCCCCCCTTATCATTGTCATGATTAACGAAGTCTGTTTCTCCTAAACGAGCCACATTTGAACGGCATGGAATGAAGTTCAATGGCAGTTGGGTTCTGCTTACTACCAATATGTTATCGAATGAAGATACTGCAGGAGTAACACATTCATAGTTTGCACCTAACGGATATTCTTCAAATTCTTCTATCGACCCATCGATTATAACAATGTCGTTTTGGAATGCCGCAGTAAGAACTTGAAGCGGAGCGTTGCCATCTTGTACGCTAAGCCCTTTAGAGTCTTTGATTTCCAAACGCATTTCCACATTCAACTCATTTTTCATGTATCCACTTAGAGTTTCCTCTAAGATTTTTGAAGTTCTTGTCCTTGTATGGAGTAGGACTTGAAGAAGTGTATTGTGACCATAATTAATATCTCTGATGTTTTTTATTCAAATAGCATTTTCTTTATTTTCTCCACATCAGCTTCGCATTCTTTTGGAATTATTTTCAAACGTTCATACTCAGAGAAGTCACCAAGAAAGACATTTTTTAATTCAGACTTAAATTGCAAATAAAACTTTTCGGCTTCAGAAAATTTCTTTTGAAAGAGCAATGCTGCTGCTAGATTAGTGTAAGCAATATGGTTGCTTGAATCACATTGTAAAGCATTCAATGAGAATTGCTCTCCTTTTGCAAATTTACCTAAACAGTTTGAACAATATGATTGAGCAACAAACTTATTAGAATAGATTCTTTTATATTTTTCCGTATTTCCGAGGAACATAATCTTTAATAGGGGTAACAATCTTTCATTATAATTCATGGCCGACTTATAGTCTTTTTCATTAACGTACAAATCAACCAAACAAGATAGGCTTGACCACCATAACAACGAATCATTATCTGTTTTTATTATGTCCTCTTGCAACTCTAATGATTTTTCAAGAACATCAATAGCCTCATGATATTTTTTTCCATCAACCATGGAGAATCCTAAGAAATAGTAACTATCTGCCAACTTCTTTTTATATAGTAGCGGATTTTCCTCATATAGCTGAGTATATATTTTTATGGATGCATCGTACATAGTTTCACTTTCGGCAAAACGCTGAGTGTTACTATATAATAATGCTAAATTAGCATACGAAGAAGCCAAGTCTGATTCGTATACGTTTGGATTTTCCTTTGACAAGCGTTCACGAATTACTAATGTGGACTTGTACATTTCCTCACATTCGTGAAAACGGTGTGTGTCCATATAAAGACCTCCCAAATTATTGTATAATATCGCCAAATCAGACTCATTCACCTTGAAATTGTCTTTTGCTAAACATTCACGAATGGCAAGTGCAGATTTGTACATTTTTTCACATTCGCTAAAGCGTTGAGTGGCCTTATAAAGGTTGCCCAAGTTCACATACGACATTGCCAAATCTGATTCGTACACATGGGGATTTTCTTTTGCCAACCGCTCACGAATATCTAATGCAGCCTTGTGCATTTCCTCACATTCATCCCAACGATGAGTCTCTAAATAGAGATTTCCCAAGTTCATATATGACATTGCCAAGTCTGGTTCATACGCTTTAACATTATCTTGTACTAATTTTTCACGAATAGCTAATGCTGATTTATACATTTTCTCACATTCACTGAAACGATTAGAATCTATATAAAGAGTCGCCATGTTCATATACAACGATGCCAAATCAGGTTTATAAACTTTAGGATTATCTATTGACAAACGCTCAAGAATGTTCAATGCAATTTTGTACATTTCTTCGCTTTTAAGGTAATTATGGGTGTAGGAATATAGAATTGCCAAACCTTGACATGAAACGGCCTTTAAAGGTTCGTATGCTTTAGGATTCACCTTTGACAAACGATTCCATATCATCAAAGCGCATTTATACATATCTTCACATTCTTGAAAGCGATGAGTATCTAAATAGAGGTCAGCCAAATCATTATACGAAATAGCCAAGTCAGGTTCGTATGCAGTAGTATTATTATTTGCCAAACTCTTTTGAATAGCAAGTGCAGATTTGTAGTTTTTTTCGCATTCAAAGAAGCGATATGATTTAAGATAGAAATCGCCCAATGATTTATATAAAGTCAAGAAATACTTTTCATTGGCTTTAGCTTGCTCTATTGGTAAACTATCTTGAATAGTCAATGCTAACTTTAATGTTTTCTCACATTCTTCGAAACGATTCATACAAAGATAGAGCGTAGCTAATTTACTATAAATATAGACCATTTCTGATCCTAAATTCTGTTTAAATTCATTAAGCAACCGCTCATATATTAATAACGAAGATTTGAACATGCTTTCACTCTTATCAAAGCGGTTGGTTCTCAAGTACAATTCTGCAATACCTGCATAGGCGGCAATCATAAGAAGTTCTTTTTTATTGCTATCTTTTGATTTGTCTAAAATATTAATGATTTTCCACCAGTATTGTTCTGCATTTAAAAATTCATTCTGTCTGTTACAAAACACAATATAATCTCCTATTAATTCTAAACTTCGAATTCTATCAGCCAAACCTTTCAATCAAGTTCCTTCTTTATTATATTCATTGACTAACCGATAAGCGGCAATTTGTGCTTTTATTGTTTTAACATATTCCTCGATGTCTTTGTCTGCAAGTGTTTCTGCAGAATTTGCTAACTGACGAAGTTCCTGTGCTTGCAATTTTACCCTTAACGCATTATCCAACTTATTCATATAGTTTCCCTTTTCCAACATCCGAATAGATTTCTCAATTTCTCCTTTATTGAAAAGCTCTAGAGCACATCGGGCAAGGGTATCAATCTCGCTTTCGTCAATACGTGCAAAAACATCAGCATATTCATCCATATGTTTCAAGGCATTCTGATACTCTTTCTCCAAAGAATCAAGCCTATTATAATAAACGTCATTTTGTTCTTTAAACAGTTTGTTGAGTTCTGCTAAATTCCTATCGTATTTTTTCTTGGCTTCCTTTTCTCCTATAGCTATCAGAATTTTCTTTTGTCTTTGGAACTCATTCGCATCGCACAATATTAGACAAAGCGGTTCTTTACGAACGCTCCACTCATCAACGGCCATTTGATTAAACACCATCATGCCTTGTTTTGTAACCCTCACGTTTCCTATGCGAGCCCCCATCGTTAAGTTTTTCAAGATAACAGAAAATGAGCCATTTGAAGCATCACTTACCACCCCGTTGTCCGCAGATATTGGTTTAATATAAACACCACCAATTGGGGTACGAGGATTTTTGCCATTATAACGATAGGTTACACCTTTTTGAATTATGCTTTGCGACAATACTGGCAATGCAATTATCAGAGCAACTAATATTGAGACTATTCTTTTCATCATTTATGCTAATCTTTTACTATCAATGCCGTACTTTGTGTTGTTGGCATCATAATGATATTGTTTTCCAATTCAAGACCACATGAAATTTCATACTTTTCACTTTGGTCTTTTAAGGGTATCTTCATTTTGACATATCCTTTTGCATCTGACTCAGATGTGTGCCCTGCTATTGAGACCTTTACATGTCCCATACCTTTCTCTTTCTTTAAACTCCATAGCATAAAACTTACATTCCCATAGGTTTCTGGATTACGAGCAATATTAATTATCTGATTCTCCTGTAGGATGAGTATCGTATCTACAGGCAACCATTCCTTGCATACTACCTTAATACGCACATCTTTTCCTATAGCACTATGAGGAATATTGTTAAACAAAGCCTTACCATCAAGTGAGGACAACGTATCTGTTTTTGTTTCGTTGTCAAGAACCAACGTAATAATTGCGTTACGAAGAGGTGGTAAATCATTATTGTGCATAGATGTTTCTTTCAATGAAATCGTCACGTCAACAGGTTGATTGGCAAGCCAGACTCCAATGATAGCTGAAAAAATAACAAATATACCAATACACCATGCCAAAAGTTTTTCTATCAGCATTCGGCGATGGCGTTTCCAAATACTATCAAACTCAACACAGAGCAACTTCGTTATAAGTTGAACGTACGCTCGCTCTTTATTTATCCAAGACCAACGGCTTATTCGTTCATGAATGTTTGCACCGAGTATCTCTGGCATACCTAGTGTTTCGACAACAGAATTGAAGCACTCTGTTGTTTTATCACCTGTATGAGGCGTTCCATCTACTATAAAGAAATGTATATCTTTTCTTTCTAACCCTTTATAGAAATACTCTATCTCTTGCCCCACCCAATCAGACTGGGCGGAGTTAGGAGAGCAAATAACAATCAGATGCTTTGAGTCATTAAGCCGTGCTTTCAGCTCTTCTGTCAATGGACCTGGTAGTATATCTGTGGGAGCGAAGAAAACAGGATTAATTGGTTTGCGCTTCCAACCATATTCAGAACATAATGTTGCAGGCATACGATAGTGTTCCAATTTATGTTGTACACGTTTTCCCCACTTATAGTCTTTCGAACTATAGCTGATAAATGCAAAGTACTTATATTTTTGTTCCATCTGTCACTTATTCAACACATATATCAAATTATTATCAATTTTTACTCCATTTCCTAACTGATAATACATAACGATGTCGCACTCATTTCTTGAACACAATAGGATAGTATTGACTTTTACAGTTTTTTGTCCTTATTTCATCCTTCATTTCAAAGCTCAACCTTACCGTGGACTCATCATACTGTATGGTATTTGCAAGCACAGGCTTAGAATGCAAGGTTGGGCAATCTACAATACATTCATGTCGGCGATGTCTGCAATCTTTCCATGCACCACGTAACTTACCATCAACTTTTTCTTCTAACGATTGTATGTCCTCTTCCTTTGCTGGCACAAATCCAAGAAGCTCCATCTTCGCATTCCAGCGTAGATGCTCGCAGTCACAGAGATTATGCAGAAGTTGTTTGTTGGAATCAAGCAACAACGTCTCTAATGTGATGCCATCCTTGGCAAGGGCAACCTTTGTGTAGACGTGCCATGCGTTGGAACGGTCTTGCTCCTCTTGATACCACACCTTGATTTCGTTTTCCTTGCGCTTCAGGCTATCGGTCTCATAAAGATAAGTCTGTCGACGATTCAGCCAAGCATCTGCAGCATTCTCTTCATCATCAACTGAAGGAACGTAGGTTCTCTTGTTACATACGATGTCATACCGATATTTAAATTGTTTTGCGGATTTCTCAAGTACATCCATATTGATAACATCATAGGAAAATGCCTTTTTCACAGAGCCAAACGGAATGATGATATCAAAGAACTCCTTGTGCATAGACAAGAAATCTTCATGCATAGATTTACGCAAGCGTACAAATATCTTAAAACGATTAAGATTCTCTCTATACCTATATGCGTATTCAAAGATTGATGTGGCAATGCCAACAGCCTCTTCATCGTCCTTCACGGAAATAACGACATAATTCAGCTCTTGAATTACAGATTTCAACTTGTCCCAGTATTCTGTCGAATGGGTAGATTTAACATTCCACCATTCTATCTCCGAGTTGTTTTTAAAAGCAGGAGCTTCCACAAGGAATTCTGCTTTCAAATCATCTATGTCTTTATCAATAACATGTATCTTCTTTGCACTTGGATTACCTTGATTGTCTTTTGTGAAAGAACTAAACTCATAGAGGAAACGGAAGGCATCACGCCCCGTTTCACCGAAACCTATAACCATGCCTGTAAAAGCTGATTTAACAGTGCCTGCATTAGTGTCCTTTTCAACAAAGTTTACTGGATGGCATCTATTATCTCGTTTCAAATCTAATACTGCCAAATTGCTTGTGTCAATGATATGCACCTTGAATGCCAAAGCTCCTTCGTTGAGCATAGCCGCATTGTTCTGACTTTTTCTTGCATGGCAATAGCAGTTGAAAGAAGAGTTTTTGTAGTCTATCTGTTTCTTCTGTATTTTTTGCAGCACTGTAACTGCTATGAGGTTATCCTTTTCTTCATCTGACAAAAAGAAAAATTCAACCTTACTCCCATAGAACTTTTTGTTTTTTCTTGTAGCAGAATTACGTAACAAATTCTGCAATGGTATTCGTACTATCCAAGAAAAATCCAAGGCTTGGAATACTTTGAATACTTCATCTATACTATGTTTCAGAATAGGATTGTCAAAAGAACGAGAAGAATTGAAAAGCCATGCCCCCATCATTTCTATATCTTCAAGATACTTATCAATTCCATTGCTGTCGGAATGAAAGAAATGACTGAAAGAAAAACGTGTAGCTGCATGACTATGCCCTTTTTCAGGCATGTTGATGAATATAATACGCAGTTTTTCGTCCTTTCTTTTCTTGTGGATACTATTTGCGAGCATCAGCGTATTGGAATTCACACCAAACATGACGTAATAATTGCAATCTAATGGCAACCAGCTCCATATATACGCCCACGTCACTTTCACCCACGAAAGCAAGCGGAAGCCAAACAAACGAAGAATGAAGATAGCACTAATAGCAACGGCACAGAAATGGGTTAATGCAAACAATGCCATATAGGTAGGATTACTATGAAGTTCCTCATTCACTTCTATCAAGTCGGAATGAGACACGAACATCTCCATTGAGGAAAGACAAGAACGAAGCAACAAAGCGATATTACTTGCTGCACTGCCATGCTCATTGAAACCTACCATATAAAGAATCACACCACTCATCCATATCAAAAACGCTTGGATTTTCAAATGGCGGAATAGCATGACTTTTACTTTAGGCTTCCATATCGAAACACCAAATATGATAGCCAATAAAACAATAACTATGTTAAGACCATCCAACCAATTAGATTCGAATATTCTCTGAGAAAAAAAATCGATACAATTTGAAAAACAGTCTGCAATATGAGACAAATGAGAATGGACTTCATGCTCTTCTGCATGACCTGTCAAAACTTGTATTGTATCAGACGGATTTACTATTAATTGCTTCATATTCATTCTCTTTTATTTTCTTCTTACAATTTCATATCCTAACGTCTTCACCAACTTCAGCGTCTGCATCGCCATTTCTCTGTCATACAGTTTCTCGCTCTCTGGTAGATTGCAGTAAGGCACCATGTCGGGCGTTTTTTTCTTCTGGTCGTTGCGCTCTGGGCCGTATGACCAGCCTTGATCGGTGCGTGCTTTTGCCCATATTTCGTGAGCGTTCTCGGCGATTGCCTCTTGCAATTCGGTGAGGTCGTCATCGAGTTGTACATCATCAAGGTTTATTGGGTATGGCTCGTAGATGAAGCGGTCTGTGGTGTTCACCACGACAAGATAATGGTTGGATTGTCCCCAGGCTTTGACGAAAAACGAAAGGGGATAGGTGGTGAGTTCCTCTTCGGTGTAAGGGTTGAAGAGCGTTATTTCATCTGACTCTATGGAAATGGAACTGATGGCTACGGCATGGTTGGGTTGTGTTGTGTCCTCTGTCACGTCATGCAGTAATTGGGTGTTGTCAATTACGGCTATCAGTTGGTTACCATTGGCTAAAAGGCGAGCAATGTCTTCTGTGGTAGAGTTGTAGCGTCGGCTGACGGAAAGATTATTTTTCTCCAAGAGTCTACCTATATTATATAAAGGCATACCCTTGTCTTTTAGCCAGCAGTTGCGGTAGGCTTCATCAAGGAGCGTCTTGTGGGTCGTCTCTATGCCAAACTGATGGAGGATGAACTCCTCACATTCTATGTCGCAAAGGTAGTTTTCCTTCTGTTTGGCTGCCATGGCAGTCATGGGGACAGGCTTTGTTGCAGCAGGTTTCAAGGCTGCCATGTCTTCGTCCACTTCACTTGCTATGCGAATAATATCCTGTAAGTCTTGGTCCTGTTCTGCAGCTTTCAACACACGCATGGTATCTTCAGCGGATGTGTTGCCGTCAAGGAAAGCAGACAACAGTTCATCTGATATAATAATATGGTTATCGTTCATAATGCTTTTTGTCTTTAAGTGCAACTTCGGTGAGAGCTTGTATCGCTCTGCGTTTGATATTATAGAGATTGTCCACGGTCACGCATAGTTGTTGAGCTACCTCTTCCGGTGTCCTGTCTTCTATCATCAGCAGACGTATTACCATAGCGTAACGTTGGTTCTTCATCTGCCTTAATAGAGTCTCCATATCCATTCGTGCTTGTGAACTTTCTGCCGACGAAAGTTCACGATGACTATTGTTAAGAGGTTCTTGGCTCTCGTCATCTATCACTTTCGCCTTACTCTTCAGTAGCAGACAATGCCTTATAGCAACGGTCTTTAACCATTGGTATAGTGTACTATCAAACTTAAACGATCGCAACTTCTTTGCATCATTCTCCATAAGGAGTATGTATATCTCGCTGATTATCTCGTCGTAATCAACAATCTGTGTCCCAAACACTCGCCTGATGACGCTAAGGAACAATGGCCGGCAATCCTTAAAGAAGAATTGTGCCGTCACCTTAGGACCATGGGCGATGAGGGAGAATGTTATTTCTTGGTCGGTCATTTGATATCTCTTTCTGTTTCATTTTTGATAATCTCAAGAGTCCTTTGGGAAATTTTACAATTTACCATTAACTCTTGTTTTATATATCCTTCACGCATAGTGTCATTATCATTTTCGATAAAAATATTTCCTACAATTGTGATATAATCGCTGTCTGTGGTTAGGGTTGCTTCAGCATAACCTGTGCTTTTACCATTATAATCTTCAACCAATCCTTCAAGATGCTTTTTATGAAGATACATACTCAAATAAGCAAATTGTGTTGTTTTGTAATCACGATACTTTATGTCTATACGTATAGTACCATAATTATACTTAAACCGTATGTTAAAAACGGTACTCCTTTGATCAATTGTTCCATTTGTTATGCATGTATCCACATATGAAGTATATAAATATTCTCCTCGTCTAGTTGCTATATTTTCTTCTTGCGATTCTTGATTTAAAACGATAGAATCATTTATGTCAATTATATCTGTATTTAAAACATCTTTATTTGAGTAAGGAATGATATTGTTATTGTCGTTTTTTTGTTCTGTTCTATAAGAATACTTGTGATTATCAGTCGAAGAATTGTTTAAAAAATAAAGAATTCCAATACATCCTAAGATTGTAGCTCCTACGAAAACAGACCTGTGCTTTTGGAAGTATTTACATATGGCAATTTCAATGCTTGATATTATTTTTGCTTTAGTCCAAGTCTTATCTTTCTTGTACGACTGGCTCTTTTCTACAATAGGATTGCCACCTATCCAGCTAAATAGGTTGTCTAATAATTTTTTCTTTTGGTATTTATCAGAAATGTCAATAATGTCGTGCCCCTTAAACATAAAGAGGTAGTATTTGCCTAGAGGCGTATTGTCAATCTGTATAAAAACTATTTTTTTATTTTCGTTATATGCATAATCGACTTCTTTACGGCTCCATTCGGATTTTTCAGAATTGGCAGAATACATAAAAAGGAATATATCAGCATGGTCAATTGCATCTATAATAACATCTACGAATTGCTTGTCACTTTCAATCCCAGTAATATCAATCCAACATGATCCGTTTCCTAACCGTTCCTCTATTTCATTTTTAAGACTATAAACAATGTTTTTGTCTTGTCTAGAATAAGAAATAAATATTTTGTGGATATTTTTCACTATACAGAATTTTTATAGATTTATTTCAATAAGTGTGCCCCACATTCAGAACAAAACCTCTGTCCTTCTTTCACATCTGCACCGCACTTCGGACATTTCTTCGCACCCTTTGCCTTGTCGATGCTACCATCCTTTTGTGCTTGCTTGTAGGCAGCCTTGCCTTCTTTCACCATATCTTTGATGTTCGACTCCTTGATGATGTCGCGGATAATGTGCTTGGTGTCATCCGACTCAGAAACTTTCAGCGTGCCGTTTGGTTGCATCATCCGAGTGATGAGTTTCAGGTAGATGATAGCTGAAACATATACAATGGTATATCCAAGCGCAGCGTTCATGGCAACAGAAAGAACTTGTCCATCAGGAATGACCGAAACAATGGTTGAGCCAATAAGCACGGCAACAAAAGCACCTGCATTTGTTATCAAGTTTGTGACGATGGCAGAGCCAATAAATTTAGCGGTGTTCTCCGACATAGATATGTTTAACGTCTTGTTAATCTTGACGTATGTCGCCCATACGAAACCTGCTTGGGTCAATGCCGCTGCTACTCCTGCAAATCCAGGAGCAACACCAGCCACGCCACTCGCTATAGCAGCGGTTATGGCATAGCCGCTGATAGTCTCGCTGATACAGGCAATTTGGGTTCCGTCAAGAGTTCCTTGCATCGCCTTGTCAAGTTCTTGACAGGCTTTAGCTAAAAATGGAGCTACATTCATATTATAAGTTTTTCTTGGTTTACAGTTTATGTCCGCAATGCTGACAGAACTTCCATGAAGCGTCTATTGCCTTATGGCAATGAGGGCATACGTTTTGTTCCACAGGCCATTCTTGCAGAAAGCATCATAAAGGTCGGCTTGCTCGGCTAGTTCTTCAAGATTGAGTTCAGAGGTGATAGACTTCGGACCGCCAGCCAAACGGGCCAACATTGATGCCGTTGCCTTCGGACCAACGATATACGCCGCCGCACGGTCGCAGCTCAATTCGCTCTTGCGTTGCCAATACATCAAAGCATAATGAATAGGTACGGCAAGTTTTGCCAAGGTCTCAAACATTCCCGAGGCATTAGCAATAATCTGTGCCAATGTATGATAGAGCATATGCCGACAGGCGATGTGTCCACATTCATGCGCCACAACCCCAACCAACTCGTCTTCTGACATCATGTCTACCAATGCCGAAGTAATGGTGATGGCAGTTTGTGTGTCTCCGAATGCATAGGCGTTGGGCGATGGATTCATCTCCAAATAAAACTCTGGTTCTTTTATTTCTAATTGTTCACAGATAGGAGGCAGAATATTGTAGAGTCGTGGCAATTGTGTGGGAGACAACCTCACCTTTGAAGCCATGTTCAGTCCGGTCTGTAACTGCTCTGCTCCCACATCCATTACTTTCTTAACAATGGTTGAAAGCATGGGAATGGCTTTCAATGCCTTCAATGCAGCAGCATCTTCTGGATGTATAAATTCAGTATATTGCATTATTGGTTACTGTTATTTCAAAAAGTTTAATAAATATATTCACTTTGAAGAAAGAGCAAACATCTTCTCTCGCTTATCCGATTTTTTGTATAAAGTTGTTTGGTATATAAGCTGTTGCTACATTGCAAACACCTTCAAGAACAATAAATACACGTTGCTGTCCTGCCGCTCTCCCAACACGTCCTATAACACCTGTAAATGCTCCGTCAATAATCCTTACCAAGTCGCCACTTTTGAAATGGCAGCGTTCGGGAGGCAATACCATAATATGTTCACTATTAACGCTGGTTAGTTTGATAAAATTAAGCATTTCGTTATTAGGAATAGTGAGGGGAGGGTTCTTTCCTGTCATTTTTTCTACAGGCTTTGTCTTGTCTGTATAGTATTTTAGCCATTTGGCTGTAATGGCAGGCTCTTTCACAAACTCGTGTGTTTGCTCGCGAGTCATCCGTGCAAAAATAATATTGGGAAGCAAAGGCTCATGCACGAGCTTGCGTTTCCCATTTATCTCTTTAACAACATAATGCATTGGCAAATATGTCTCAATGTTTGCTGCTTGGAGTATTCCAAGGGCTTTCTCAGTTCTTCCATAAGTAGCACGCAATACGAACCACTGTCTATTTTCTTTTTGGACACAATCCGAGGACACCCCTGTATGGGAGTTCTCTGTCTGGCTACTTTGAACTTCGGGGGAGGTGCAAGAGATAAGTCTTGCACAGGAGGGATTTTTACCGCCTCGTCGGGTATCAGCATTAGACAATGCTAACGTAAGCTTCTTAGATTCTTTATCCATAATCTAAGGATCAGTCTCTTTACAAACGTTTAATGCGCTGACAGAATGTTTAGTTTCCCAGTAGGTTGTGTCAATCTTGATTAATTGGTTCACTATAGATGGTTTCCACTCGTCAAGCAGGTATTGTAGGCTTGTTAATAAGAATGTTCTAAGCAAAGTTACAAACATTTTTTTGATAACCTACAATTTCTTGCCAAAAATCGAACAAACTTATTAAAATAATCTCAATAAAAGGAAAGGACAACAAAGGCAACGTTGTTTTCTTACATTGTTGTAATGAAAATATTGCTTTTGTTGTCCTTTTGTACTTTGTTCTTATGTACTTTGTCCTTTGGTTGTCCAGCGTTGTTGAGTTTTATTATTTTATTCCTCGCTCGTTTAGCGCCTTGCTATATTTGGCAGCGTTTTGCAGATGCTCGTTATAGGTGCGAGCAAAGTTGTGGGTGCCGCTGAAGTCTTCTTTGGCGCACATATACAGATAGTCGTGTTGCACATAGTTGAGCACGGCATCAATGCCAGCAATTGAGGGTATGCGTATGGGGCCAGGAGGCAGACCCGTGTTGACGTATGTGTTATACGGACTGTTGATGCTCAGCAGATTGTGATAGATACGTTTCAAATCAAACTGCTTCCATGCAAACTTAATGGTAGGGTCGGCCTGAAGTGGCATGCCATTAGGATATTCGGCGTTGCGCAACATGAGTCGGTTATAATACATACCTGCTACCATTGGCTTCTCGTCATTGTTGGCCGTTTCTTCATCAATAATGCTGGCCAGTGTTATCACCTGAACTGGCGACAATTTCATGTCGGCAGCCTTTTTGGTTCGCTCTGCGTTCCAAAAGCGTTTGCTTTCTTTCTGCATGCGTTCAAGCAGATGGTCGATGCTGGTGTTCCAGTAAATGTCGTACGTGTTAGGAATAAACATGCAAGCGATGGTGGCGGTGTCGTAACCATATTTTTGGCATACAGCCTCATCTTTCAAGGCATGACTGATGGCAGCGCTGTCGAGCATCAACTTTTTTGACAGCTCGGCCGCCAACCTATCTGTAGTGCGCACTGAGGGCACCGTCAGGTTTACGGGCGTTTGCAGTCCGTTTTTCATGTGGCGGAAGGTAACGAGGGCACCATTGCTGCCGTTGATGGCATACCTACCTGTGCGCACGTGTTCAGCATAGGCGCTATGCTTGGCCAGTAGGGTATAGGCCGACATGGCATGCGCGTTTGATACGGCGCTCACTTTTGTAAGCACCGAGTCGATATTGTCGTCGTCGTCAATATAAACATATTGTGTCTCATCTGTCTTGCTGAATGAGG
>ENA-ORPK01001592-ORPK01001592.1-human-gut-metagenome-genome-assembly--contig:-NODE-1592-length-17507-cov-3.031916_pt1 | contig 17507 bp, 17 predicted proteins | sample MGYA00242139_ERZ509068 | MGnify/ENA primary metagenome ERZ509068 (study PRJEB26280, sample SAMEA2338687) | human gut metagenome | biome: human gut; feature: human-associated habitat; material: faeces... | reverse complement strand
TTAATGGTAATCGGACTTGGCTGGGATGGTCATTTCTGTTCAAACAGTCCAAGAAGCACAACTTTAGACAGTTATACATACAAATTCGATCGTGAAGAAATCAGAAGATTAAATCCTGATTATAAGCAAAGACCTGATATTCCTTATGTATATACTAAGTATTTCTTTCCCAAAAAATTGCCTAATTTAATATGTATTGTTAAGATTTCTTTACAATATTGGTAAGGTTACTAATTATTGCAATCTTATTGAAAATTTTTATCCGTCATGATACGATTTCTACACAAAGAGAGATATGTTATAGTTTAGTATTTTATAAGAAGGGGTAAAAATGACTTGTACTTTAGAAAACAAATCTAACGTTTTGACAGACAGTGCGAAAAAGACTATTCGCAAGGCATTAAAGGTATTAGGGAAAAAGAATTTTGCATTCATTATGCATAATGGTAGTTTCCCTTCTGCGCAAGCTCAGAACACAGGTTTTGGCAGTATTAATACTGATGGCGGAAAAGAATTTATTGAATATGCATCAGGTTTGTTTGATGCAATTCAGCTTGGACCTGCGGGAAAAACAAAATCTTGCGACTCTTCTCCATACACAGGAACAATTTTTTCAGATAACCCATTGTTTATTAATTTAAAAGAATTAACGACAAAAGAATGGAAGAATATTTTATCAGAAGAAACATATAATGACATTGTTAACAACAATCCAAATAAAGATACTAACAAAACTGCTTATTCTTATATTTACAAAAGACAAAATGGAGCTTTGCAAGAAGCCTGGAATAATTTCAAGGCTAATCCTGACAAAAAATTGCAAAAAGAATTTGAACATTTTAAACGTGAAAATGATTTTTGGTTAGATAAAGATAGTTTGTATGAAGCTCTTTCTGTAGAATATGGAAATGATTACTGGCCATTGTGGACATCAGAGATGGATAAAAATCTTTTCAACCCACAATCTAATGAAGAAAGAATGCAGTTTGGCGAAAGAATAAAAGAAATTGAACGCAAATATCAAGATGTTATTGATCTTTATAAATTTACTCAATTTGTAATTAGTAAACAAAACGAAGAAACTCGTAAATTCGCCAAAAAACACGGAATTAAAATGATTGCAGATAGACAAGTAGCTTTTTCGGATCGTGACTGCTGGGCATATCAATCATTGTTCTTAAAAGGTTGGTGTTTAGGCTGTCCTCCGGATTACTTCTCAAAAGATGGTCAGGCATGGGGCTTCCCTGTAATGGATCCTGAAAGAATGTACAATGCTGACGGTTCTTTGGATGATGGTGGGCAATTATTGAAAAACTTATACAAAAAAATGTTCCGTGAAAACCCTGGTGGTGTTAGAATTGACCATATTGTAGGTTTGATTGATCCATGGGTATACAAACAAGGGAAAAAACCGAAAATAGAACAAGGCGCAGGCAGATTATATTCATCTCCTGAGCATCCGGAACTTTCTAAATACGCTATTGCAAAACTAGAAGATTTGGATACAGAACTTACTGCTGATAAAGAAAAAAGGGTTAAATCTTTGACTAAACAGCAAATCAAGGATTATGGCAGATTGATTGAAAAAATAGTTATTGCAGCTGCCAAAGAAGAGGGTTTGGATAAAGATTCTATTGTTTGTGAAGATTTAGGAACTTTGACAAATCCGGTTGCGTCAGTAATGAAAGAATTCGGCTTACAAGGTATGAAGTTGACTCAGTTTGTAGAAGCTGACAAACCGGAAGATCCATATAGATGTTGTAATATTGATAAACGTTGCTGGGCAATGGTTGGAACACATGATAATGAACCTATCAAGATGTGGGCTGACCAAAATATACACAGTCATATTGGTTATTTGCACGCAAAAAACCTTGTGGATGATTTATTTGCAGAAGCTGAAAACAAAGATGATATTATAGTTCATTTGACAGACGATGCAGAATTTTTGGCTCAAACAAAACTTGTTGAATTGTTTGCATCTCAAGCAGAAAATATTCAAATTTTCTTTACAGATTATTTTAATATCTATGATGTTTACAACAGACCGGGGACTTCTGGAGACTCAAATTGGAGCTTGAGATTGCCTGATAATTACAAAGAGCTTAATGCTATTAATCTTGCTAATATTTTAAAATTGGCAATTGAAGCAAGAGGGCATGAGTTTGCTGAAAAAAATAAAAAAGTAATTGAAAAACTTGAAGAAATAAAATAAATAATAAATTATCAAGTGTCCTCTTTTTCAAGAGGACACTTGACTCTAATTTCACGGTAGGAGGTAAAAATGAATATAAAAAATTTACTGATAACTCTATGTATCGTCTTTAGTTTTGGGCATGGCGCTTTTGCGTATATTGACAGTTATTATGAACCTTCTACGGAGGCAAAATTACAATATAATCAGGGGGTAGATTTCTATAAAGTCAAGCAGTATGATAGGGCGATGGCGTCTTTTAGGCAAGCTATTGAGATAGATCCTAATTATACCGATGCGTATTATAATTTGGGAATAATTTTAGAATATTTGAACCAAAATAGTGAGGCGTTGGATGTTTTTAAACAGATTATTGTAAGAAATCCAAATGATTATGAATCTGTTTTTAAGGCTGCGGATTTAAGTGCTAGATTAGGACAAACAGCTAAAGCTAAATCTTATCTGTCATTAATTCCGCCGGAAAGTACTATTTATACCAAAGCTCAATCACTTGCAAATTCTATGAGTACTGATATGCAAACGATTAAGGTACAGGAAAATAAACTTGCAAATGCTGATACGCATAAAATAGACCAAACCAATGGTATGTATAATAATATTACAAGTCCTACTGGGGTTACGACAGATAAAAACGGCAATTTATATGTAGCATGTTTTTCTGATAATATGATTTACAAAATAACTCCGGATGGTAAACGTATTGTGTTTATAAAAGATTCAAGAATAAGTGGACCTATAGCATTGGCAAGTGATAGTTCCGGAAATATTTATGTTTCAAATTATAATAGTAACAATGTTGTAAGGATTTCTGCTTCCGGAGCAATTTCAATACAGATTTCAAATGTTCAAAAACCTTATGGGTTACATGTATCAGATGGGATGTTATTCGTGTCCTCACAAGGAAGCAATTCTGTGTTGAGATATAAATTGTAGTTGATAAAATCAAAATTCTTTAACAAAACTTAAACATTTCCTCTTTTTAAATGATGTAACAATTCGTATATTAGATAGAATAGATATGTAAAGAACAATAATTTGGGAAGTTTAATGAGCCAGAGTTTTGATTTTACATCGTATAACAATATTAAAAGGCTGTCTGAGGATGAGCTGGTTGCTTTGTGGCAAGAATATCTAAACAACAAAAGTAACAAAGCAGTTCGTGATACTCTTATTGTTCAATACATTTATTTAATCAGATACGTTGTAGGTCGTGTTAAGGTTACACTTCCGGCGACTATTTCGATTGAAGACATCGCAGGTTACGGTGTCGAAGGACTTATAAATGCTATCGAAAGATACTCACCCCAGAAAAATACAAGATTTGAAACCTATGCTCTTATTAGGATTCGTGGCGCAATTTTAGACAGAATTAGGGCTCAAGACTTTTTGCCAAGAAGTGTTCGTAGAAAAATTAAAGATATTAAAAATGCTCAAGAAAAACTAAAGCAAGAGCTTGGTAGAATGCCTACTACAACTGAAGTTGCAAACTTACTTGATATGGAGCCGGAAAAGGTTAATCAACTTCTTGCAGAAGATACAACAATGACTTCGCTTTACGATAAACGGGGCAATACAGAGGACAGTGTTGAAATTATTGATACTATTCAAGATGAAAATAAACTCAATCCTCAAGAAAATGCTGAAGAACAAAACGTTAAGCAAGAACTTGAAAAAGCATTAAAGAGGTTACCTGAACGAGAACGAATTATAATGGTTTTGTATTATCAAGAAAACATGACCTTGAAAGAAATCGGTGAAACAATTAATATGTCCGAATCTCGTGTTTGTCAGCTTCACGCTCAAGGTATTATGAAATTGAAAAATATTCTTAGCGAAAACAGAACAACTAGACTTCGCCAAAGCATTATCGCTTAGCTTCATATTCAATTATTACAAAGTCTATTCTGTTATCAAAACCTTTTGTATTTGTAGAAACATTGCTTTTAAACGGCATAAGTTCTCCAAAACCCATAGGAAAAATTTGTTCAAATGGTACTTTCTTACAAAGCACCATATAATCTGCAATATTTTGTGCTCTAGCGGTTGAAATTTCCCAAAGTTCGTTATAATCACTCTCGGAAGGGATTTCTTGTTGGGTATGACTTTCTATAATACATGGTTTTTTAAGCTTTTGTACAATTAATGCAATAGTATCTAAAATATATAATGAACTTTCTTTAATTCGAGCATCACCGTTTGAAAAGAATTTATTTTCATCAACACTAATAATAAGTCCCCTCGGAACTTTTGTATAAATAACACCTTGTTTTATTGGCATATAGGTTTTAAAAATCTGTTCTAATACCTCTATGCTTGGTTGGTAAGATACTGAAATATCAATTGTAGAATTTGAAAAACCTGTACATAAAATCAGAATTAGAATAAAAAAGATTAGATAAAGATTTTTCACAAAGTAATATCCTCGGAAGTATTATTTAATACTTTGTAAAAGAATACTATTAGCCATCTAGGTCTGAAAATCGGATATACAAATACCAAAAGGCGAAGTCTGTTACAGAATTTAGCTCGGAAAACTTCTCAGACAGCTCCGATATTATCAGACGATTCACTACGGTTTCAACACTGTCAAAACAAACTTGTCATTGAAGTATTTATTTGCACAATCTTTAATATCTTGCGGAGTTACAGCTTTGATTTTTTCAACAGCATTTTTATGAAAATCAAAACCAAATCCCATAATTCCATAGTGAGCAAGCCAGTTTGCCTGTTGAGAATTTGTTTCGCTTATAAAAGCCCATTTGCCAAATATATTATTTTTAGCATTTTCAAGTTCTTCTTCAGAAACAAGATTTGTTTTAATTTTTTCAATCTCTTCTTCAAAGCCTTTCAAAGATGTTTCAATATTTTTTGGTTCTGTTGCGATATAAATTGAGAAGTTTGCAGATCGTCTAGCCACATCGTAGGCACTTCTTACAACATAAGCCAATCCCTTTTTGTCTCTCAATTCCAAAAATAACCTAGAAGACAGTCCACTTGCGCCTAAAATAATATTTAATAATGCGATTGCCGGATAATCAGAACTATCTGCAGAACCAACTAGCCAGCCTTTTAAAATGTGTGCTTGATTTAAATCAGATTGAATTATATCTGCATTTTTAGCCTCATTCAAAACAGGTTTTACTAATTCTGGGAGTTTATCAATTGATGCTGGGATATCTCCGAATTCTTTTTCTAATACAGAATTAACTCTGTCAAAATCTAAATCGCCAACAAAAGCAGTAACTTTTTTGCTGTTTTCAAAAATTTCCTTATACGCTTTTTTAACATCCTCTTTTGTGATGTTTTTCAAGTTTTCTAAAATTACTGTGTTTGTGAAGCCGTAATTGTAACCAGCGTAAATATTTTTGTAATAGCTATCAATAATTTTTGCACGAGGAGAATCTAATTCTGCAATTATTTCACCTTCAAGTTTTGTGCGTTCTTTTTCAAACTCTTCAAAAGTAGTATTTTTAACGATATCTGCAAAAATATCTATAGCTCGTTCAAAGTCTTCGTTTAAGCATACAAACTTAAATTTTACATAATCGAGTTTTAATTCCGCTGAGAACTCAATTGCATATTTATCTAATTCTTCTGATAACTGTTGAGCTGTACGACTTTTAGTGCCTTGCATAAACAACCTTACCATTAGAGAATATACGCCGGCTTGAGATGACGGGTTATTCAATGAAAAGTTTAAATAAAACGCAACTCTAGGTGTGTTCGGATTTCTTTTATATGCAAATTCTATATTATTTTTCAATTTTGTAATTTTGGTAGTCATACAATCTCTCCTCTATAATTGTAATTATTTTAACATAATTAGCTTGAAAATACAAATTATACAATTTCGTGTTAAAATGGAAAAAACGGAGAAATTATATGATGCAAGGATTGTTTATAACATTTGAAGGGCCTGACGGATGTGGAAAAACAACTCAAATGAAGTTGTTAGCAGAATATTTAGAGAAAAAAGGTGAAGAAGTTGTTTTGACAAGAGAGCCTGGCGGGAAAGGATTAGGTGAAAAAGTTCGAGAAATTCTGCTGAATTATGATGGAGAAGTTTCTGATAGATGTGAATCTTTTTTATTTCTCGCAGATAGAGCTCAAAATATTGATATTATAGTTAATCCGGCTGTGAAAGCAGGAAAAATTGTTCTTTGTGATAGACATATTGATTCTACCGTGGCATATCAAGGATATGGCCGAGGTCTTGATATTGAACGTATAAATATGTTGAATAACCTTGCAACAAATGGTAAAAAACCTGATTTGACTTTTGTATTTGATGTTGATGTAGAAACATCAATGAAACGTGTTGGAAAAGAAAAAGACAGAATGGAAAGTGCCGGAGTGGAGTTTCATAATAGAGTAAGACAAGGTTATTTAGAATTAGCAAAACAAGAGCCTCAAAGAATTAAAGTCATTGATGCAACTAAATCAATTGAAGAAATTCATGATGAAGTAATTAATATTTTGAATAAGTAATTTTTCGAGCTTACTTTTTGTAATTTAGCCAATAACTTTTTGGTGTATATAACAAATTCCAGTAAGGTTCGGATGGATTTAGCGGACTTTGATTTTTTTGTGCAAAAAAGTAACACCCCATCCAACTACGAGAATGTTGAATTGTCGGATTACACATTACATCTGTTGCTTTTCGGTTTGAAACATAAGTAAAAATATCATGACCTAAACGATTTGGTCCTTTATAAGGTCCATTTGTATCAAATGTTACTTGAATTCCTGCAAAATAATATGTTTTTGAATTTGAAGAAGTTCTTAAACTAACATCTGATATTGTAATATTGTTAGGTAGCAAATATGTATTATAAGGGGCATTAATATTTCCTGTTTCAGAGTTATAACATCTGCCATTAGGATCTTCCCCAAAAAAATAATATTGTTTGATTCGTGTGTAAAAATATAAATCAGAACAACTTGGCAATTGTTTTATCCCTTTAAATTGTTTTAAAAAGACTTCATTAAGTTCTGAAATTGTTTGGTTTAGTGCGACACTATCTCCTGCATCATAAGACATTTTGCTAATATTTAGTTCAGATGCATCAGCATATCCCATTTCATAAAGACTCTTTTTCAATGCTTCTTGAATCATTGCATCAGCTTTTTTAAAAGCTATTTCATGCTGTTTAATTTTATACTTAGTAATCAGCGTTGGAATTGTCAATGCCGACACAATGCCGATAATTCCAAGTGTAATTAAAACCTCAGCTAATGTAAAAGCATTTTGTTTTTTTTTAGTGCAAAAAATACTCATAAGCCTCTCCTATCGGACAAATAGGTCACTGACAATAAGTACAGTTTAGGGCAAAATAAGTCACATGTCAAGGTTGGATAAATTAGGAAAAAATATTGCAAAATACAGAAATGCTAAGGGATGGTCGCAAGAAAAATTAGCAGAAGTTGTTGATTTATCCAGAGAATATGTTACCAGAGTTGAAAAAGGTCAAAAAAATATAAGTCTAAAAAAATTGTTTGCTATTGCAGATGCTTTAGAGGTTGATTTTTGTAACTTAACAAATTTCAAATAAACTAGCAAAAAATTTTTTCACGGGATTTAATATGTCAGCAAGCAAAATTCATGAGGCGTTGTTATGACAGAAATTAATCCTAATATGACATATTATCCATCAAGTCCTTCTGCATCAAAAAAAAGAAAAATAGGTGCGACGATCGCGGGTGGCTTAATTGGGATGAATGCATATTATCTTCCTATAAAAAAGGATGTTTTTGTTCAAAAAGCTTATGATATTACAAAAGATGAGGCAAATGCTCAAATTGCCTCGCTAGCTCAAGCAGCTAAAGAAGTTGAAACCAAAAAAGTTAGTACAGAGAGTAAAATGATTTTGCAAGAAATGAGCTTGTCAGAAGATGTAAAAGCGATTACGAGAAAATGTATTGATATAGATAAAAAAGTTTCGGATCCTGCAAACGTGAAACGTTTAAAGAATGATTTTAGTTCAAATTTTAAAAGCTATAAGAAAAATCCTGCATTAATGGATAATAATTGCGCCTCTGCTTTCAAAGCTATTAAAAGAAGTAAATTCTGGTGGGGGACAGGAATAGGTGCAGCAATCGGTCTTGCATTGAGCTTGATTGGTAGTAGAGATTAGATAAAAATAAGTAAAAAATAAAGCTGTTGAAATGTTCGAAATTCTTGAGGAATGGTGACAAGTACAGATTTAAGAACATGTTAAAAGCAAGAACATCGTTTCTGTTATTAATGAAATAATGTCTATGAGGCTACTATTTAAGTCCTAAACCTGTTCTTAATTTGTCTTCTAATATTTTACAGTTTTTAGAATAGTAAATGCCAAAGGAAATTATCAACAATCCAAATATAACCAGAACAATTGGAAACATAGGAGTATCTTTAAAGATTTGAAAAGCAAGATGCCCTAGGTAAGTCCAAAATCCAATTGCTCCCCATACCATAAATACCTTTCTTTTTAAAAGTATACTTATGAACATATATGTAAAGTTAAATATTGCAGTTAGGAAATAGGCAAACTCATTCTCCAATTTAAATTGAGCCAATATCGATATTATTACCCCCCAAAGCATTGTTGCGCCAAAAATATATAACCAATGAGAATAGTCTTCTGAGTCTTGCTTGTCATTATCTAATTTAAGTGCAAATCCAAGCATTAATATCGCAAATACACTTGTTGCAAAGTTCCTCATCCCCCAAGTGGGTTCTATCGCTTGACCTAAGCATAAAGGGACAATGTCCATAGATAAATACCACATAGCATAACAAATTGGCAATGTAAGTAGTGGGAATTTTCGGTGTTTAAGAAATATAAAACCTGTAAATATTGTAGCTAATTCCATTAATATCCATCCACTACGTATAAATATATGAAAATCATTATATTCACTAAGGTCTTTAGGCATAATCCCAATCAAACTTTCAAATGCCCATACTAATAATGGTATAACACTTACTGCACAGACATATAATAAACCCCCAGGGGTTTTCTTTTTTTTATTCCAAAGAAAATTTCCAATTATTACAAAAATGGCAAAGTACAATATTGATATTGCAAATAACCCACCATGCCCGAAATTATCCCATATACTACCTAAATACCAAACCATTGTTGACACGATTATAAATGCGCCAAAATAATATAAAAAATTTTCAATATTAAACTTTGAGACATTATTAACGACATTTGTCTTGGATGATGATTTTAAATATTCTATGAGTCTATTAAATACCTCAACAGAAATAATACCATCTTTTTGTGCTTGTAACAAATCTAATTCATTAAAGTTCATAGTACTCTCCTGTTAGCCGTTATTAACGATCAAATTCTAGCACACTGTTTACAGGTTGTCAAACATATATTTTAGGATCACATTCTACAAAAACAATTAGACTTATATCGAAGTTTTTATTTGTCGACGGGGGGACTTGAACCCCCACAGCTCTCGCCACATGCACCTCAAGCATGCGTGTCTACCATTCCACCACATCGACATAAACGGTTCGTGCTATTTGGTCGATGTTGAAGGTCTGCTTGTGGTGGAAGTGCTTCGCACCCTCTCACAAAACGTGACATTTAGTCACCTTTTTCTCGGCAGAGTACCACATCGACATAAACTTTGGTATCTATTTCGCCGATGCTGACTGACTGCTTGTGGTGGAAGTGCTTCGCACCCTCTCGCAAAACGTGACATTTAGTCTTGTTTTTCTTGGTCGCTCGCGTTAAACGGGTCTACCGGCAAAGCTCCTCGCTTTGACCGTCCGCCCTCTACTCGCAACCAGCTCGGCAGAGTACCAGCATCGACATAATGATTTTATTGAATTTTCAATAATTTAAGGCTAGCACAAATATATAATTTTGTAAATTTGAAAATCATTTTTTACGTGTAATAATGATGTTATGTTAGACTCGATTACTATAAAGGGTGCAAAAGAGCACAATTTAAAAGATGTTTCACTACAATTACCCAAGAATGAACTGATTGTTTTTACAGGAGTTTCAGGCTCCGGAAAATCATCTCTTGCCTTTGATACAATATTTGCAGAAGGGCAAAGACGTTACATAGAAAGCCTTTCAACGTACGCACGTCAGTTTTTAGGACAGATGGACAAGCCGAATGTCGACTATATCGATGGGCTTTCGCCTGCAATCTCTATTGATCAAAAATCGACAAGCAACAATCCGCGTTCTACTGTCGGTACAGTTACTGAAATTTATGACTATTTAAGGCTTTTATATGCCCGTGTCGGCACTCCTTATTGCCCGAATTGCGGAGAAAAAATTAAGCCACAAACGGTTGACGAAATCGTAAATAATATTTTAAAACTCGGAGAAGGTACAAAAATTCAAATTTTAGCACCAGTAGTACGAGGTAAAAAAGGGGAGTATTCTTCGACTTTTGAAGAATTGCGACAAGAAGGTTTTGTTCGTGTGAAGGTTGATGGCGAGATTTACAATCTTGATGAAGATGAAATATCGCTTGCAAAAACGAAAAAACACGACATTTCTGTTGTTGTAGATAGAATTGTTGTGAAAGAGTCTGCACAATCTCGTATTGCTGATAGTGTTCAAATAGCGTTGAAAAAAGCTGATGGTGTATCAATTGTAGATGTCGTCGGTGGAAAAGAAACGCCAAGCAAAGAAATAATTTATAGCGAAAAACTGGCATGTCCGAAGTGTAATTTGAGTTTCGAAGAACTTGCACCGAGAATTTTCTCTTTCAACGCGCCTTATGGAGCTTGCGAAAGATGTTCCGGACTTGGGGCAGACTTTGTTGTTGATCCTGATTTGGTTGTTCCGGACAAGAAAAAATCGCTTAACGAAGGTGCAATTTATCCTTGGTCAAAGACTTCTACACAGTATTATAATGATGTTTTAAAATCTGTTTGTCACAATTTCAATATCGATATGGACAAGCCGTTTGAAGAATTGTCTGAAAAAGAGCAGAAAATCATTCTTTACGGAAGTGACGATATTATTAAATTTACTGTAATGCGATTTGGTACACATCGTTATGAAACGAAATATCGAAATTTTGACGGCGTAATTCCGTTTTTAGAAAAGCGTTATAATGAGTCAAATGGCGAGTATTGGCGGGAAGAAATTGAAAAATATATGACGACAACTCCTTGCCCTTCGTGTCATGGCGCGAGATTAAAGCCGTTTCCTCTTGCTGTAAAAATCAAGGATAAAAACATTTTTGAATTCACTCAGATGCCGATTGATGAGGAATTAGATTTTATTTCGGATTTGTATTTGGAATTAAATGAGTTCCAGATGCATATTGCAAAACAGATTTTGGACGAAATTCGTGCTCGTTTAAGATTTTTGAAAGATGTCGGTTTGAGTTATCTTGATTTGGCTCGTCGTGCCGGAACACTTTCCGGTGGTGAGGCTCAAAGAATTCGACTTGCAACTCAAATCGGAAGTGGTTTGTCAGGCGTTTTGTATGTTTTAGACGAACCTTCAATCGGTTTGCACCAAAGAGATAACGACAGATTGATAAAAACTTTAATAAAACTTCGAAATCTTGGAAATACCTTGATAGTTGTTGAACACGATGAAGATACTATCAGAAATGCTGATTATATCGTTGATATCGGTCCAAAAGCCGGTGTAAACGGCGGTAAAATGATTGCTTGCGGTACAATTGACGATATTGTCGCGGCGAAAGAGTCGATTACCGGAAAATATTTGAGCGGCGAAAAATTTATCCCAGTGCCTGAAAAGGTTCGAGAAGGTAATGGTGAATTTTTACGAGTTAAAAACGCACATATCAATAATCTTAAAAATATTGATGTAGATATTCCGTTAGGTAAAATTGTTTGTCTGACTGGAGTTTCAGGCTCCGGAAAATCTTCTTTGATGCAAGATTTGATATATGAATACGCTTTGCATAAATTGCGCGGAAATAAACCGAAACCGCAAGGAGTGGACGAAATTTTAGGTTTTGAAAATATCGATAAAGTTATTGCGATTGACCAATCTCCAATCGGAAGAACTCCAAGGTCTAATCCTGCAACTTATACTGATTTGTTTACGCATATTCGTGAATTGTTTTCTAAAACGAATGAGGCAAAACTCAGAGGGTACAAACCCGGAAGGTTCAGCTTTAATGTGAAAGGCGGTCGCTGTGAGGCTTGTAAGGGTGATGGCGTAATTAAAATTGAGATGAACTTTTTGTCAGATGTTTATGTTAAATGTGATGTCTGTAAAGGAAAGCGTTATAATAGAGAAACATTAGAGGTTAAATATAAAGGTAAAACGATTTCTGATGTTTTGGAAATGAGCGTTAAAGAAGCGTTGGAATTCTTTGACAGTATTCCGTCGATTAAGTCGAGATTACAGACTTTGAACGATGTCGGGCTTGATTATATGAAGCTCGGGCAAAGAGCGACGACGCTTTCCGGTGGGGAAGCTCAAAGAATTAAGCTTGCTGCGGAATTAAACAAACGATCGACGGGGAAAACGCTGTATTTGCTTGATGAACCGTCCGTCGGGTTGCATTGGTATGATTTGGATAAACTTATTAAAATTTTGCAAAAGCTTGCGGATCAGGGAAATACAGTTTTAGTCATTGAGCACAATTTGGATTTTATCAAAATTGCAGACCACATAATAGATTTAGGACCGGAAGGTGGAATTGGTGGTGGACAAGTGATTGCACAAGGAACACCTTTTGAGGTTGCAAAGTGTAAAAATTCTTACACCGGACAATATCTTAAACCCATGTTGACAAACGGCTTAAAATAATTTATCTTTTTATTAATGCAGAAAGTAGGTAATATGAAGAAATTTTTAAACTTTTCTCTGTTGTCGTTGTTATTATTAGCTTCGCCGGTTTTTGCTAAAACTGTTGCTGTGGAAGCTATGAGTGGTTTTACAACAGAAAATCCTCCGAGAGAAATGAGTGTAAAATTGCTTGAAGATATTGTGCTTGATGATAATACGACTTTGGCTGCAGATTACATTCTTGATGGGAAAATTGTTGATGTAACAGATCCTAAAAGACTAAAGCGTAATGCTACATTTACGTTTGTTCCAATTAGTTATAAAGATAAAAACGGAAAAGTTTCGCAAATTAAGGTTTATTGCCCTGCAAAATATACGACAAAAATAAACAAAGGAGAACTTGCTAAAAGTGTTGGGTTAGGAGTTGGCAGTTTCTTTGTAAAAGGGCTTTCACTTGGTTATAGCGCTGTAGAAGGAGCTATTAAAAACGAGCAAGATAATCGTTTTAAATCAAGTGTAACTAATGTTTATAATGATTCTCCCCTTTCTTATGTTGAGAAAGGTGAAGAACTTGTTATTGAAAAAGAGCAGGTTTTCTTTCTTAATTTTAAACTGAAAGAAGATGTAGAAGAAGATGATGCGCCTAATTACGAATACCAAGAGCTTCCATCTGAAACGAATGTAAAATAAGTTATATAACTCTTATATAACTGTAATTGACGGATTTTGGAAATTATGTTATCATCCTGTTATAGCAATTCGGAGATAGAAAGAATGAAAAAAATATTATTTATTGTTGCATTACTTACAGGTTTGGCTGTTGCACCAGTAGAGGCAAAGACTGCACCGGTTCAGGCATTACAGGATTTTTCAATTTCCAATCCTTCTCAAACTCTTTTGATTAAAATGCTTGCGAATGTCCAGCTTAATAAAGACACAATGTTACATGAAGGATATTTTGTTTTAGGACAAATTCAAAATGTTTCAAATTCTACATTTGTTTTTATGCCTATTAAATACCAAAACTTCCATAATGAAGTGTTCCAAATTAATGGAAATTATCCGGCAAAATTCATAGAAATGGTTGATACAGCAAGCAAACAACCTCCTCAAGGAACAATTTCAAAAGATGCAAAATTCTTGATGGATTTTGTAATCGCAGAAGAAGCTCCTGACAATTCGGTTGGAGCAAAATATCAAAATATGGGAACTCCTTCAAATGGAATTTCTGCTGTAGTAAATCAACAAGATTTAGTTTTGTACGACGGAAGTATTCCGAAAACAATGAAAGACTTCCCGGGAATTAAATTAAATTCTTTTGATAATGGTAGTAACTTTAATATTCCAAAAAAATTGATGATAGAAGCTACTCCAAGAGAAGTTAATGTTAATGATTTGAAATATTAATTCTTAAAATAAAAATATGAAGTAAAAAGGCGATCATTTTGATCGCCTTTTTGTTGCTAAAGCTTGTAAGGATAATCTTTTAAAAATTCCCAATTGTCATATTGTAATAATGTTGAACAATAGGCAGCCTTATTTTTGCAGTAACTAAGAGCTTCATCTCGAGAGTTTATTTTTCCTGGTCCATAACTGGTGAAAGGTTTTTTAGTTGAGCCTTGCCAAAAAGTCATTTGTCCTTCATTTGTACATAAAGTAAAAACAAATCTATCTTTGCCAGTTCTGTTTGGAGCTTTAGTTCCGTTGTAATCATAATTCATATCTAAACATCCACCATTGTGCAAATAAACAACTGAGGAATCACTGAATATAATTCTGACTTCGTAATTTCTTGCATCTGCTGGATTGTCTGATTTAATAGCTTTATCTATAGAAACATATTTAATATATGGAGCAAGATATGTCATGAAAAAATCGTAGGCGTTTTGTGCATTTATGCTTTGCTTATCGCTAGAACCATCTTCTGCTTTTCTAGTCCATTCTGTTGGTTCTCCGTTATCGTTTGTTGAAAGAAGTACGGCTTGGGACATTATGCTATAGAATTTTTTAATTCTTGTTGTAGCCTCCTTTTTTCTGTAATTTTGGATTAGAGATGGCATTGTCATTGCTGCAACTACACCAATTATGCCGAGTGTAATCAATACTTCTGCTAATGTAAAACCTTTTTTCATAAATTCTCCAGGATTGTTCAAATGCAAATAAGAGTATTCAAATACGAATAATAATAATCGTATGCAAATACTAGTATAACATGCTTTTTCAAAAAAGTCAATATAATCTATAATCTTAATTATGAACATAAAGACTAAAATTAAGATGTTGACTGCATCTCGTGCTACTACATTGAAAAAGCTTGCAGAAAGATTGAGTGAAGAAACCGGTGAGGACTATACTTATAACAGTTTGTTGGGAAAATTGAATAGGGAGAGTTTGTCTTTGAAAGAAGCCGAGATTATTGCATCTATTCTTGATTATAAGTTAGAGTTTGTGGATTTGTATAAGTAATTTGTGTTGAAATTAGTTGTATTATAATAATGTTGGAGTAGGTACACGCCCTACATTTTTATATTGTGGTGTGGCTTATACACATAAATATACAAAAGCGCCACTTACAAAACTACTAAAATAGTATCAATTTCTGTAAATAGCGCTTTTTTCAAAAATTTCCGCAGAGGGCAAATTAGCCTTTTACTTGGCTCATAACTTCGTCAGCGAAGTTTTCTTGACGTTTTTCAAGCCCTTCACCAAGCATATATCTTGTGAAAGCTTTGATAGTTAATTTGCCTTCAATCAATTGTCCTACAGTTACGTCAGGATTTTTGATGAACGGTTGTTCAAGAAGAACTCTGTGTGACATAAGTTTGTTTACACGACCTTCAACGATTTTAGCTCTGATTTGTTCAGGTTTCTTTTGAAGATCTTCTTTACCCATTTCAACTTCTGTTTCGTGGTCGATAACTGATTGAGGGATTTCTGCTCTTGTGATGAATTCTGGTGCAGATGATGCAATGTGCAAGCAGATATCGTTCATTAGTTCAGCATCTTTGTTATCTGTTTCGATAAGAACACCGATTTTGCCGTTGTGAATATAAGAAGCTGTGTTGCCTTCATAACGAACAAATCTTCTGAAAGTAATTTTTTCTCCGATAGAAGCGATTTTTTCTTTGATAACTTCTGAAACAACTTTTCCGCATTTAGGGCAAGTTGAAGCAAGAAGAGCATCAACGTCAGCAGGGTTTGTTGTTGCAACAAGTTCTGCTAAACCGTTAGCTAATTCTTTGAATTCTTCGTTTTTAGCAACGAAGTCTGTTTCACAGTTCAATTCAACCATAGCACCGCAATTGTCAAGGATAGCAGAAGTAACAACACCTTCAGCAGCAATTCTGCCCATTTTTTTATCAGCAGAAGCCATACCTTTTTGGCGAAGTACTTCCATAGCTTTTTCCATATCACCGTCAGTTTCAACAAGAGCTTTTTTAGCATCCATCATGCCTGCACCTGTTTTATCACGGAGTTCTTTTACCATTTGAGCTGTAATATTCATTTATAATTCTCCTTATTTATATTAAGTGAAACGTGAAAAGTGAGAAGCGAAAAGTTCTATACATAAAAGCATTTTTAGTAAAACTATACTAATATCAACTTTTGTAATGGTCTTTTCACGTTTCACCTTTCACGTCTCACGAATGTATTTATTCAGCAGTAACTTCTTCTGCTTTAGCTTCAACACCTGCATCCTCAGGTTTAATTTCTTCAAGTTTCTTAGCGTTAGCATTTGCTTCTCTAAGTTGTTTCCCTTCCAAAATAGCGTCAGCCAACTTAGAAGTAATTAACTTGATAGATCTGATAGCATCGTCATTACCAGGGATAATGTAGTCGATACCTTCTGGATCAGCGTTAGTATCTGCTAGGCAGATAACAGGGATGTTAAGTTTGTTAGCTTCTTTAATAGCAATATCTTCTTTCTTTTGGTCAACGATAAAGATTAAATCAGGAAGACCTCTCATGTCTTTGATACCGCCTAAAGTTTTGCTTAATTTACCTAATTCTCTGTTCAATTTAGCGATTTCTTTTTTAGGTAATTTTTCAGCGTGACCAGAGTTAATGAAGTCTTCAAGTTCTCTAAGTTTGTTAACACGTCCTCTGATAGTTTCAAAGTTAGTTAACATACCGCCTAACCATCTTCTGTTAATATAATAAGCGCCAACTCTTGTTGCTTCTTCAGCTACAACTTCAGCTGCTTGTTTTTTAGTTCCAACGAACAAGATATTTTTGTTTTTAGCTGCGAATTCTCTAACAACTGCATAAGCTTCATCAAGCAAATCAGTAGTTTTACGCAAATCTAATACATAAATACCATTTCTTGCACCGTAAATATACGGTTTCATTTTAGGGTTCCATCTTTGAGTTTGGTGTCCGAAGTGTACACCTGCTTCTAAAAGTTCAATCATAGATGCTACTGGCATCGGTTTTCTCCTTTTGTTTTAACTTGTTGTACTACGGGCTAAACTGCCCCATCCGAATTGGACTAGGGTAAACCTATCGGGCTAGTATAACCACTATTATTTTAATATAAACATATTGTT
>ENA-ORPK01001589-ORPK01001589.1-human-gut-metagenome-genome-assembly--contig:-NODE-1589-length-17549-cov-4.749457_pt1 | contig 17549 bp, 15 predicted proteins | sample MGYA00242139_ERZ509068 | MGnify/ENA primary metagenome ERZ509068 (study PRJEB26280, sample SAMEA2338687) | human gut metagenome | biome: human gut; feature: human-associated habitat; material: faeces... | reverse complement strand
AGCGTCGGTTGGTGCAACATAAACATTTTCAACTGTTCCGCCTTTTGCCCAGCCAACAATTCCGCCAAAGAACGAAGAAACCGTGTTTGTTCCGTCTTGATAGATTATAAGCGAAGGAACGGAATAGGAATTTGAAATTGTTGAGCCAACTGCTTTTCCAACAACTGCTCCAACAGTTAATTCGCCCATGTAGGAATATGTTTCATATTCATAGGTTATTTGCCCGTCTTCCTCAACAAGTTCGCTTCCTTCAATTTTGGTGTAGAACTCAAGGGCGCGAGATTCTGGCATCCTTGTTATTCTTGAAGCTTGAAAATTAAATTTGGAATACGATGCAAAAATTGTTGAGTTAACGGCAATTCCAGCAAATCCTCCAACAATTTTTTGAGAATTTGGAGTTATAACGCCTTCGTTATTTTCTTCCGAAAGAACAACATTAACGCTAACGCCAAGGTTTGAAATTCTTGCGTTTTCCAAATTTCCAAAAAGCCCAAGAGAATTTCCGTCTTTAAGGTTGATGTTGTCAATTGTTTTTCCGTTTCCTTCGAAAGTTCCTTTAAACGCATTCCCATTTCCAATTGGAATCCAACTTTCAATGTCTTTAAGATTAAGGCTTTTTTCAAGTTTAAAGAAACCGTTAATATATGCCGGATTTCCTGTGTTAACCTCATTTCGGAAAAGTTCCAAGTTGGAAACGCTTGAAATTAAATATGGATTTTCGCTTGTTCCCGCGCCCTTCAAAGTTCCTTCTTCCGCAACAACTTGGCCATAATTTGAAAAGGTTGCAAAAAGCGCAGCCGAAAAAACAAGAATTAAACATAAAAATGAAGTTACAAAAACTTTTTTAAAACTTTTCATTTGTTACCTCTTATAAGTTAATATATATCATAATTTAAAAAATAAACAAAATCATTTGATATAAAAGAAATTTTAAAGAATGGGCTTATCAATAAATTGACATTAAATTTTTAGTGTGGTATATTTTAAATCGCAAAAAGAACTAAATCTTTAAAGCAAAAAATAGCTTTGGGGTGTCGCCAAGCGGTAAGGCACGGGACTCTGACTCCCGCATTCCTAGGTTCGAATCCTAGCACCCCAGCCAATTAAACAACCCCTTTAAAGGCGGCAAAGAAATTAAACCTTGTGAAAGTTGTTTAAAACAGAGTTTTTTAAGGCTAAATTTAAACAAAAAAAAGGAACTTCAAAATTGAAATTCCTTTTTTTACTAAACCAATTATTCTGTTCTTAACGCAACAACAGGGTCTTTTTTGGAGGCAATTTGAGCTGGGATAAGCCCAGAAACAAGCGAAAGAACAACGCTTATTCCAGTTAAGATTAAAACGTGAGTTAATTTCAGAACTGAAATTGTTCCAAGCCCTTCAACAAGCGCCCCAACAATTGCGTTAATTGGGAAGGTTAAGATGAAGGAAATAACTCCTCCAATTATTCCAGCGAAAAGCCCAATTATGAAAGTTTCGGAGTTAAACACGTTAACAATGTCAATTTTTCTTGCCCCAAGACTTCGAAGAACCCCAATTTCTTTTGTTCTTTCAATAACTGAAACATATGTTATGATTCCAATCATAATTGAAGAAACAACAAGGCTTATTGCGGCAAACGCAATTAAAACATAGGAAATTGTGTTAACCAAACTTGAAAGCATCGAGAACATTGCGTCGGAATTATCGCTGTAAACAATTTCGTGGGCCTCGGAATCGACGGTTTTGTTATAGTCTTGAATCATTTGCTTAACTTCGTTTTTCCCGTCAAAACTGTTTGTGTAGAACGAAATACTTTGAGGAATGCTGCTTATTCCAATTTGTTGCATTGCAAGATTATATGCTTCTTCTTGGGAAATTGAAGTGCTGAAAGATTTTTCAAGGAAACTTACGATAACCGCCGTTGTTGGAAAGCTTTCTGGGATCATTGGCATTCCTTTAAACTCGGTTATGTCAATTTTTAAAGGTGCATAGAACGAGAAAGATTCTTGACCTTCTTGCGAATTTTTAAGTTCTTTTTGCTTTGTTGCAATCAAACTGTTTTCGCAATTTTCTCGATATTCTTTTGCAAGTTCGCTTGAATACATAACGCCGCTTGAAAGAATTTGTGCTTTTGCTTCTTCCTTAACGCGCAAAACTCGTGTTATTTTAAGAGTTTTAACTCTTTCGCTGTTATAAAGCTCGTCAAGCGCGGCTTGATTTGATTCATCGATTATGGAAAATTTATCGTTCGCGCTGTCGTATGTGTAGTAGTCATTGTTATAAACAAGTTTAAATTCCTTGCCGCAAACATCTTCAAAAGAAAGGTTTTCATAGTTTCCATCTGGTTTAACAACAGGTGTTATTCCAAGGTCGCTTAATATTCCTGTTGTAAGTTTGTTTCCCTTGTCAACAACAAGAGTTAAGCCATAGATGTTGGAAGCATCATAACTTTCCGATTGATAGATAACATCATATTGACTCATCATAAACTCTTCGTCGGAAAGAGATTCATAGAACGTTCCTTTTCCTGTTCCCGAAAGAATTGAAAGGCTGTTTTTGTTAACTGTTAATTTAAGAGAATTGTCGTTCTGTTTAACCAAAATTTTAATTGGTGTGTAGTAGTTATATTGAACAAGGCTAATTTTCTTGTCCTCTCCTCTTTCAAGGTCTTTCTCCTCGAATGATTTAACATAATCAACAAAATTTTGGCTTATGTAGTTATAATGTCCATATTTAACATATTTTTGAAACGAACCTTCATAAACAGTTATGTAATTATTGTCGCCCCCTTCGTTGCTGTCGTCTTCAACTTCGAATGATGCAAGTTTTGTATAGTCGATTGTTGCGGTTGAAACGGTTATTGGGTTTCCGCCAAGCGCATCAGACTGAAGTTGGTTAATGTAGGAAGTGAACCCTGTTGAAATTGAAAGAACAAGGGCAATTCCAATAATTCCAATGCTTCCCGCAAACGATGTTAAAATTGTTCTGCCGCGTTTTGAAAAAAGGTTTTTAAAGGAAAGGCTTAGCGCCGTTGTGAATTTCATTGCGCTTCGTTTTTTCTTCTTTTTCTTTCCTCCCTGCTCGGTTTCTTTTATAACTTCTTGCTGTTTAGTTTTTTCTAATTCGATTTTTTCTTCTTCGCTTGAAAATGGCATACTGTCGCCAACAACTTCGCCGTCGAGAAGATTGATTATTCTTGTGCTATATTTTTGCGCAAGTTCGCCGTTATGGGTGACCATAATAACAAGGCGTTCCTTTGAAATTTCCTTAATAAGTTCCATAACTTCAATGCTTGTTTTAATGTCGAGCGCGCCTGTTGGCTCATCGGCAAGCAAAATTTCCGGATTGTTAACAAGCGCACGTGCAATTGCAACACGTTGCATTTGTCCGCCCGAAAGTTGGTTTGGTCTTTTCTTAATTTCATTTTCAAGGCCAACGCGTTTAAGAGCCGCAATTGCTCTTTCTTTTCTTTCTTTTTTTCCAACGCCAGAAATTGTTAACGCAAGTTCAACATTCCCCAAAATTGTTAGGTGTGGAATTAAATTATATGATTGGAAAACAAAGCCAATTTTCTTGTTGCGATAGTTATCCCAATCTCTGTCTTTAAAATCTTTTGTTGATTTTCCGTCGATAACAAGATCGCCGCTTGAATAACGATCGAGCCCTCCAATTATGTTAAGCATTGTTGTTTTTCCGCAGCCGGAAGGACCAAGAATTGAAACGAATTCGTTTTTCCTAAACCCTAAACTTATTCCTTTAAGTGCATCAACGGTGTATGAGTCTGTTTTATATTGTTTGTGAATATCGCTAAGTCTTAACATTTTCTCCTCCAAATATAGCATATTATAGCACAAAATCTTTTTGTGCTACAATTTTTTACAGTTTTCGGGGAAAACTTTTAAAAAAAAAGAAAAGACCGATTAAAACGGTCTTTTTTTTAAAGTTCACTATCTAAAAGTTTTTTCTTTCTTTCCTCAAATTCTTCTTCTGTTATGAAACCTTTTTCTTTAAGAGTTTTGAGTTTTTCAAGTTTTTGTTCAATGTCGGGCTCTTGTTTTGTTTCCTGTGCAGGCTCTGCTCTATCAATTCTTTCAAAGTTTCGGTTAAATCTGTTAAGACGAATTTGCCTTTCTTCTTCCTCTTTATTAAGTTGCGCAATTGCTTCCTCAGTTTCAAGATATGTTGGTTCTTTAAAAACATAGGAATATAGAATGTAAACAACAAGAACAACACCAAGAACATAGTTTGAAATTGTTAAAGTAAGTTCGGAGCCATTAACTTCAAAAACTGTTAAGAGAACCATAACTCCGCTTAAAAGCCAAAAAGCCGCAAGGATAAGTTCCATAAACGCGTTTGTTCTTTTTTCTTTAAAGCCAAAAACCGCAACAACAATTTTCCAAATAACAAAAATTGCTGCAAAAACAAAAATAATATATCTCAAGTCCATTGCTGCGTCTTGAAGGAAAACATAAATTAACGCAGTTGTTGCAATTAAAAGTGTTAAGCAAAGATTGGAAATTCCATCGGCGCAAAGATATTTATTTTTGCTTTTATAGTCGAAGAAAACGCGGATTTGGACTATGCTGAAAAGAACGCTCATAATTCCAAGGAGAACGCACGAGCCAACAAGCGAAATGCGAAGTTTGTTTTCTTTTGCAAGAAGCGAAACAACAACCAAAACAATGAGCGCAAGAGCCATAAAAACACTTGCAACAACAGAAAGAATTCTTGTTTCTCTCTTAAGAAATTTGCGTTTGCTTTCCATTATTTTTTACCCCCAATTTTAATTAAAGAAAGGACTGCGCTAAGCCCGAAATATATTGCTTCAAAAACGGATTCAAAGGCTTTAACATAATTATATCTTTTCCAAGCTGAATATATTTTTTTAATATATTTTTCTTCTTCTGGAGCAATAATTTGCATATCAATAAGCATATTTTCACCTTCTTGATATGACTTATTTAAGGTTCTTATTGCCGTAAGCGAAAAAACAAGAGAAATGATTGTTAAAGCAAGGCCAACGCAAGAAAAAATTAACGTGTAAATATATGTTCCCGCTCCAACTGCCGCAAAATCAATTGTAAGCCCAACAACAACAAGTGGAATAAAAAGCGCTGGCAACCAAGAAAGCCATCGGTCAAGCTCAATTGCTTTAAGACCTTTTGTTTTTTCTTCGCTGTGGAATTTTGCAAGCGCAACAAGAGATGCAACCCTTGCAAGATTTGTCACATTCGATTTTTTAGCAACCCAAGGCGAAAGCCGAATTGTTTTTGTTTTAAGTTTGTATGTGTTTCCAACAAACATACTCGAAAAAAAGCCACATTGAACAACTTGAACATCTTCAAGCCCATTTTCATCAAGCAAAACTCGAGCATAATCCATCATCGACCTGTCGATTTCAAGTTTCTTAAAACTAAATTTTGTTGAAATTCTTGTTGAATGGTCTTTTATCATTCGTGCAACAAGCGAAACGATAAAAATCACACTCAAAACAATGATAATAGCTAATAAAATTGGATCCATTAAAAATTCCTCCTTTAATTACGTAAATATTTTAACACATTGAAAACTATTCTCAAAATATTTTAAATATTATATTATAACTCAAATAATTTGAAAAAATTGTGAACTTAGGATATAATTTTATTATGGAAACAAAAACAGAAAAAGAAATTGCAATTCTTTTTGGAATGAGTTTGAACGGCGAAGACGGAACTGTTAGTTTGAAGGAACTTGAACGTCTTGCGGAAACAGCAAATGTTGAAGTTGTTGGAACTCTTTTTCAACGTGCAAAAGAAATCACACCCGCAACATTTATTGGAAGCGGAAAAGTTGTTGAACTTAAAGAACTTGTTGAGCAAACAGGCGCAAACCTTGCAATTTGCGACAACGAGCTTTCCGGTTCTCAAATTAACAACATTTCAAATGAAATTGGAATTAAGGTTGTTGACAGAACAACGCTGATCCTAGACATTTTTGCAAAGCGCGCGCTTTCAAACGAAGGAAAACTTCAAGTTGAACTTGCAATGCTTAAATACTATCTTCCTCGCCTTTCGGGAATTTCTGGAACAAGCGGACGTTTTGGAAGCGGCGGCGTTGGAATGCGAGGGCCGGGCGAAACAAAACTTGAACTTGACAAAAGAAAAGTTCGCGACCAAATTCAAAAACTTGAAACTCAAATTAAAAAGTTCAAAAACGAACGTGAACTTAGAAGAAAGAATCGAAACACCTCGTCTGTTAAACGCGTTTCAATTGTTGGCTACACCAATGCTGGGAAATCAACACTTATGAATTTAATAACAAAGGCGGGGATTTATGCCGATGACAAACTTTTTGCAACTCTCGACACAACAACTCGCCTGCTTTGGCTTGCTCATGGGAAACAAATTGTTTTAACCGACACCGTTGGTTTCATAAGCAATCTTCCCCCTGCTTTCGAGCCTGCGTTCAGCGCAACGCTTGAAGAAGTTTTGGAAAGCGATTTAATTTTGCATTTAATTGATATAACCGATAAGCACCACGACATGCAAGAAGAAGTTGTTAAAGCCGAACTTGAAAAAATTGGAGCAAACGAAATCCCTGTTTTAAAAATATATAACAAAGTTGATAAACTCGAAAAAAGTGAACTTGAGAAAATTCAAGAAACCGAAAAAGATTCACTTTACATTTCCGCAAAAAAGGGCGAAAATATTGAACTTTTAAAAGAAAAAATTATGGAAACGCTTTGGAAAGAGTAATAAAAACATAAAAATCGATTTCGTTAAAACACTTGCAAAAATAATTGGATTATGATAATATTCATATTGCAAAAAAAATTGCAGTGCTTTGCCGAAGTGCTGGAATGGTAGACGGAGCGGACTCAAAATCCGCCGAGGGCAACCTCATGGGGGTTCGAGTCCCCCCTTCGGCACCAAACAAATCTCGCGTTTAGCAGTTTTTTTATTGCGTGTGAGAACAATCATACAAAAAAAATATGCCAAGAATTTCTTGGCATATTTTTACACTTTTTCCTTTTCCTGCTGTTTTTTGTTAAAATCATATTTTCTATCAATTTGTGGTGGAATAATCTCTCTTTCGCTCAACTTAACCAATTTATCTCTTGAGAAAATAACGCCAACATTGCCCTTTTCCTCGCAATTAACATCTTCGATTTTGATAATCTTTTCTGTTTCCACATCAAAGATTTCCCCACCTTGTTTAACATAAAATCGCTGAGCATTAGTATTGGACTTGAGAACATTTCTTGCAATAATGTCTTTATCGGGGAATAAATTATGAACTTGTTTAAAAAATTCCTTAAAAAGAAGTGAACCAAGTTTTATCCCTTGTAAATTAGGGCGAGTATGCAACCATTCAAATTCAATTTGTTGCTGATTATCTTCTCTAATCTGAATGTTTCTGTTGTGACAAATTTCCAAACCACCAATAAAGCATGAAATTTCTGCAGTGTTATTTGCATTTAGCATTGGCAATGAAGAATTAATATACACATCTTTAAAATTTGTGATAACAACATATTTTATAAAAGAGTCTATAATATTGCCTTTCTCGTTTGTGTTTTCCAGTGCATATTTCAACCCATTTGACAAATAAGTTGCAAAATCCGATTTTTTTAAGCCATAAACATATTCAAAAAATGCTTTTTCTTGTTTTGAGTCTAACAAAAATTTTGATTTCTCCATACACTCCAAATTTTTATCGGATAGGAGGCATTTTATAAGCAAATTCATTTTTTCCTTAGAAACATTGCTTCTTTCACAAAGCTCACAAAAGTCATACAGCCATTTAAAATTAAATCTCTTTACATGGCCATATTTCTCCTCTATTCTCTTGTCAATTATTAACTTGTCAGCCTCTCTCATTATAAACCTAATTCACAATTTTTAGTGTTTGACTTGGAATAATTATCTAATATAATTCTAGCCTCCAAGTCAACTAAATCAACCGGTTCACAGTCTTTGTCAGTCTTTTCACAATCAACAAAAAGTTTGTCGTCCCACAACTTTTCGACATTGAATGGATATTTTTCAGAATTTGGATCCTCCACTTGTCTATTGGTGAATGAGCGATAAATACTGTTGAAACAATGAACTCTTCCGCAAAAGTCATTCCCATACCAAACATCAAACTGAGTTCCTACGCGTTTATCAGAATCTATAGCCGCAAAATAATCACGCAACCCATATTCTTTAACACTATAATCAGGAATTATTTGATATTTAGTCGGAATTACTTGTAAATGTTTGTTGCGTTTGGATACAAATCGCATATTATCTTCATCTGAAGCTTTTGGCTCATAATAACCATTAGGTCCTAATTTTCTTATATTGGCAGTCTTATACTCTTCATATGGAATCCATGTGCCACGACGCTCAAAATCACCAATAATCAAATTTGCTGGTTGAACAGCTGTTGAAATCCTTTTGGTTTCTGTGTCAAATTCAGCATTATTCAAATATGAGTATATGAAATCATGCTCTTCTTTCGAAATTGGCTTGCCATTTGCAAGATAAGTTCCGTTTACCCAATCAATTTTGCCCATTTCTGATTCTGCCAAGTCACATTCTTTTTTAACCTCTTCCAAAGTTGTTTTGCTTGGAGATTTAACATCATACAAATTTACATAATCATCGCTAAAACGTGCTACTTCTTTGTCGTTAACATAAAATGACGCATGTCCCGAGGACATATAGGTGTTGAAAGATTCCTCAATTTTTTTTGTGAAACTCAACATTTTAATCTGCGAAAGTTCTTTTGCTTTTCTTGCATATTCCTTAAGCTCGTCTCGATTTTTGCAAATTCCCTTTCCAACAGACGGATGTAAAGCCGCTTTTGCAACACTCATCAATTTTCCGCCAACTTCAACATAAGTTTTTCCATCTTTATAAGTCAATTTCAATTTCATAGTTATTTTCCTCCATTTATTGGCATTGTTTGGTTGGCTATTCAACCCCCCAATCAGCACCTTGTTGTGTTTATTATACAACCAATGCCATAAACAGTCAAGACAAACTTTTACCACAAATTTTTAATTGGATAGTTTTTTGGAGTTTGACAACTTTGTTAAATACAAGTATAATGCTTACATATCTCAAAAGAAAAGGAAATATAAAAAATGTGTTTTAAAAAATCTGTAATAAAAATTGAAGAAATTGTTAACGATCGTCGATTCTTCATTGAAGAAAGTAATAAAACCGCATATCTTTACGTAACATCTTTCGATTTTTCAAAAATCTTTTGCATTGGCTGGCTTGCCAACTATTGCAAAGCCCCACTTAGCGTTGACATTAAATCCATGAACAAAGGAAAACCCGCAAGAATGTTTGAATCGGCTTGCAGCATTCCAAACGGAATTAAACCAGTTAAAAATTTTGAATTCGAATGGCTTGACGAAACTTCATTTGCAATTAAGGCCGACGGCGAAACAATTGCAGTTGTTGCCAACGCATTTTCAAACGAAATTAAAGTCCTTTCAAAATTTTTAACACAAGAAACCCGCTGGGGCTCTCCAATGAAAATTTAATTTTAAATAAATAATTTATTTAATAAAAATTTTATGGACGTTGTTCTTTTTCCAATTTTAATTTTTTCAACGTGTTTTTCGCTTTCGCTTATCATAACAAAAATAACAAAAGGCGTTCCAATGGTTTTTGGATATGCAATGATAACCGTGGTTTCTGGAAGCATGCGCAACGCCGGATTTGAAGTTGGAGACAAAGCATTTATTAAACAAACCGACGCATGCGAACTTAAAGTTGGCGACTATATCGCCTTTTTCGACTATGTTGACCCAGCCCACCCTCGCCCAGCAACAATTGCAAACGGCGAGAAACCAACATCAAACCCACGCAAAAACAGAATTGTTTTTCATGAAATTATTAAAATTGAAACCGACGCCAACGGCGATTTATGGTTTAGAACAAAAGGAACAAACAATGCCTCAGCAGACTACAACGTTATTTATCAAGATTATGTTATTGGAAAACATGTTGACGACGGAAAAGGTCTTATAAAATTCTTCAAATTTATTAATTCAACGGCTGGAATTGTTATTTTAGTTATCATTCCTTGCGTTATAATTCTTTTCCGCGATTGCTATGAACTTATGACAATGGTTTTTGAATATAGCGACGAAAAGAAAAAAATTAAGAGAGAGAAAGAGATTGAAACTCTTAAAGACGCAAACGCAGACGACGAATTGGAAAAAGCCGAAGAAGAAAAAGCAAAACCAATTGACAAAAATGAAAAAAGCGAATAAAACTATATACGTTTTTAATTAAAATTTCGAGGAGAAAACAAATGAATAAAAAATTCTACATCACAACCCCAATCTACTATCCAAGCAATAAACTTACAATTGGAAATTCCTACACAACTGTTGTTTGCGACGCAATTGCAAGATTTCATCGCATGCTTGGATATGATGTTTTCTTTTTAACGGGAACCGATGAGCACGGTCAAAAAATTGCAAAAGTTGCAAAAGAAAAAGGCGTTAGCGAAATGGAACACCTTAACGCAATTGTTGCCGACACAAAAAAACTTTGGAAAAGTCTTAACATTTCCTACGATCGTTTCATTCGAACAACCGACCCAGACCACGTTGCCGCAGTTAAAAAAATATTTAACAAACTCTTTGAAAAGGGCGAAATATATAAAACACACTACACTGGGAAATATTGCGTTCCTTGCGAATCTTTTTGGAGCGACGGGCAACTTATTAACGGGAAATGCCCAGATTGCGGACGCGATGTTATCGACAGCGATGAAGAATGCTACAACTTTAAACTAAGCAAATATACGGAAAGAATTAACGAGCTCTACGCAAAAAATCCTTCTTTCCTTCAACCTCAAAATCGCGTTAACGAAATGGTTAACAACTTTCTTAGCGAGGGACTTAAAGACCTTTGTGTTTCAAGAAAAAGCGTTAAATGGGGAATCCCTGTTGATTTCGACCAGGACCACACAATTTATGTTTGGATTGACGCGCTTTCAAACTATATAACCGCCCTTGGATATTTAAGCGAGGACGATTCCTTATTTAAGAAATTTTGGCCAGCAGATGTTCATGTTGTTGGAAAAGAAATTGTTAGATTCCATGCAATAATTTGGCCTGCAATTTTAATGGCTCTTGACCTTCCTTTGCCAAAAGAAATTTTTGGCCATGGCTGGCTCCTTTTCAATAACGACAAACTTTCAAAGAGCAAAGAAACTGGCAAAAAAGAAGTTATCGACCCACGAATTTTAATTGAAAACTATGGAAGCGATTCAATTCGAAATTTCTTAATTGGCGAAATTAACTTTGGAAATGACGGGCCATATTCCCAAGAAAGTTTCCTACTTTCGTTTAACACAAACCTTGCAAACACAATTGGAAATGTTGCTTCAAGAACTCTTGGAATGCTTGAAAAATATACCTGTGGAATTATTCCTTCTGTAAACTCCCTTTCCCCTCTCGACAGCGAATTTAAAGAAAAAGTTGTTGATTTAAAGAAAAAATGCATCAACGAAATGATTGCCCTTCGCCCAACACAAAGTTATAAAGCAGCTCTTGAAATTTTGGAAAGTTGCAACAGATATATTGATGACACAAAACCTTGGGAACTTGCAAAAGAAGGAAAAACCGCTGAAGTTGAAACATTCTTAAATCTTCTTGCAAATGCGCAACTTGAAGCTTATGTTCTCCTCCTTCCTTTCCTTCCAGAAAAACTTCCTCTTGTTTTTGAAAAATTTGGAATTAATATTCCAGAAAATATTGATGAAAATAATTCATTTAATTTATTAAAAGCAGGAATTAAAGTTGAAAAAGGCGAAAATTTATTTAACCGTTTAGACATTAAAAAAGAACTTGAAAAATTAAATTTAATTGCAAATTCATAATTATTTAAAATTGCTAAAAAGCCCTATTTTAGGGCTTTTTAATTTTTTATTTATTTTTTCGTAATTTATTTTTTATTTATATTTTGCAATTTTAAATTAATTTATTATTTTTATTTTTTTAACTTTTTTAAATAAACATAAAAAAATAATTAAATAAAAAAAGCATTATTTAATTTAATAAATAATGCTTTAATTTTATTGTTTTTTCTACCAGCGTCCACCGCCGCCCCCTCCAAAGCCGCCGCCGCTGAATCCTCCGCCTTTTCCTCCAAAAATTTTGCCAATCTTTGAAGCGGTTTTGGCGGTTGTTTGCGCAATTGAATGAATAACAACTGAGTTCATTGAATTCATTGACGAAAGAATTCGCGCAGTGATATAAACATCAACTATGTTATTATTGGAAACATACCAATCTGGCGATTGAACATCAATTGTCTTAAACTTTTCAATCCAAACGTTACTTATCCCAAGAACATAGGCATATGGTAGAACATCAAAAAAGAGTTCTGGATTTTCTTCTGCAAGCATTTTAAGCCTGTCTTGCTCGGTTACTAAGATAAAGGTTCGAAGACCAAAAACGCGTCCAACTTCTTTGTTTTTGCCCTCTTTGCGTGTGTTTAAATTCATTATTAGCAAAACAGAAAGCAGCCCAAAAACAGGAACAAAAATTGATGTTAAAAGCGGATCGGTGTATATGTCGAAAAGGAATATTACACATGGAATGTAAATTCCAATAAGAATTAAGAAAAGAGGAACTTGATACCAAAAATATTTCTTTTTGCTTAGCGTTAATTTTTGGTCCTTAATTGTCATAAGCCCCAAAACAACTGCAGCGCAAATAATTGCTATTGAAGTGCAAACAATTGATGATATATAGGTGTCTGTTATGTTTGAAACAACTTTAAGTCCAACTCCAATTAAAATCATAAAAGCAGCGGCAAAGAAACTCTTAATGCTTAAAACAGTTTTATTAAAAAATTTGGAATTCTCTTCTTTAACACTTTTTCTTGCTCCTGAAATTGCTTTTGCTGTTGCAGAATTAACTTGCGAAATTATAAACCCCTCATCTCCCACAAACATTGAGTTAAAAATATTTTTTTCATATTCCTTAAAAGTGTCATCAGCATCTTTAAGCTTTGTTAAAACAGTTGTTCCTGTTGATTCGTCAATTTTAACAAATCCCTTGCTTGCCCAATAGACAACAAGCGCCGAAACGTCGCCGTTATTAACCTTTGCGTCTATTATATATCCCGCGTCGGAAGGAGTTATGTTTTCCGGGGCTGTGAATTCAACAATTGGAACAATTCTATTTTTGTTCTTATTTATAATATAAATTACTAACGCCAAAACAAACAACCCAACAGCACAAGACAAAAGTGCTATGTTTGGAACAAGCGATTTCTTTTCGGTTTTAAAATAACCTTCGTCCAAAACTGTTCTTGCCGTAATGCCTTGGAATGGTTTAATACGATTGGAATATGCGAATGAAACAGAACTGTTTTCAATTGTTTTTGTGTAAATTTCATCTTCGCCATCTGTTCCAACATAAAATGTTATTGGTCTGTCTTCAATTGGTTTTTCAAATTGAATGTTAATGTTAACGTTTGAAATTGTAGTGTCCCAACCTGTTCCAATAAAGTTGTAGTAAAGCTGGTCGAAATCCTTTATTTTATCGTCGCCAAGTTTGATTAAATAGTTAATATGAAAAGTTGAATCTTCGGCTGCATAGCTATATGGGTCGCCAATTTGCATTATATAATTACTTCCGCTAAGATAGAAATCACATTCATCGGAAATATTTTTGTTAAAAACAACCTCAACTTTATAATTCTTTTTATACGTTTTCCCATCTTGTTCAAACATAACCGTTTGATAAAGTGGAATATAGCGATAAATTCCGTGGCTTGAATAATTAAAGTGAACGTCAACAACTTCATCAATTAAAAGCGAATTATCTTCGCGAACTGTTGCGTTAATCGTGTAACCTGTAACCTTATATTCGTTTTCATGCGAAACCTTATCGCTTGGAAAAAATGCGCTAACTATTCCAATAATCAGCGCTATAACAAAAAAAGGCAATAAGGTTAAAATGCCTTTTTTAATCATGGTTAAAACTCAACTTTAACGTTTTTTCTTTCCTCTTCGGAATCAACTTCGTAAAGTGGTTTCTTGTCGAAATTAAACATCTTAGCAATTAAATTGCTTGGGAAAACTTCACGTTTTGTGTTGTATTGTTTAACAACGCCATTATAGTATTTTCTTGAAGATGCAATTTCGTTTTCAAGATTTTTCAAAGTGTTTTGAAGTTCAATGAAATTTTTGTCTGCTTTAAGCTCTGGATATTTTTCAATAACAACAGAAAGTTGTTTTAAAACAGAAGTTAATCTTGCTTCATTTTCCATCTTGTCTTCGGCGCTTCCAGCAGTTGCACAAGCATTTCTTGCTGCAATAACCTTCTCCAAGGTTTCCTTTTCGTGTTTTGCATATCCTTTAACTGTTTCAACAAAGTTTGGAACAAGGTCATATCTCTTTTTAAGATAAACATCCATTGTTGAAAATGCTTCTTCGATTGCATTTTTTAATCTAACAAAATTGTTATATGTTGAAACAAGCCAAATGACAAAAATTATAAGCAAAAGCCCAATAACGCCGCCAATAACGCCGCCAACAATTGCTCCAACTCCTCCAATAAAGTTCATATTTCTCTCCTTTTATAATATATTTACATAAGTATAATACAATTTTTATGAAAATAAGTCAAATTTTAGAAATAAATATGTTAAAATAATTTTGAGGTTAAAATGGAAAGAAAAGAAGTCCTTGTTGTTGATTTAAACGACAACCCAATTAAAAAAGTTGAAAAGCTATCCGCGCATAAGAAGCCCCTTCTCCATCGCGCTTTTTCCGTTTTTCTTATCGACGGAAGTAAAATTTTAATCCAAAAACGGGCAAAAACGAAATATCACAGCCCGTCGCTTTGGGCAAATGCTTGTTGCAGCCACCCTCTCACGGCCGACATTTCTTTTGAAGCAAATTTAAGACTTAAAGAAGAACTTGGAATTTCAAAAACAATTCCTTTGGAAGAACTTTTTTCTTTTGTCTATTTTGCAAATCTTGGAGCAATTTATGAGTATGAACTAGACCATGTTCTTCTTGGAAATTACAACGGAAAAATTAAAATAAATCCCGAAGAAGCAGAAAAATTTGAGTGGATTGAAATTTCAAAACTTGAAAAACAGCTTGAAAAGAATCCTAAAAAATTTGCTCCTTGGTTCTTAATTTGCGCTCCAAAGGTTATAAATATAATAAAAAATCGCTAAAATTAGCGATTTTTTAATGTTTTTAGCAATTTTTTTGCTAAATTCTTCTTAATTTTAAAGATTTTGAATTGGCGCGGTTGCATCTTGAAAAGTTGTAACCTGTTTTTGAAGTGTTGAGAAAAAAGAATCTAAATCATTATGATTTTCAAATTTTTCTAAGAACCTTTTTTTATTTGCTTTTGAAATTGCTTCGCATTCCCCTTCTGAATGGATTGTCATTTGGTCAAAAGTGATTAAACTGTAATATTCCTTTCTGATGTCCTTTTCGCCAATCTCAACTCCAAGTTCCGAACAAAGTTTTGAGAAAAACTCATAAACACTTTTCGCCTTAATATTCATATTAAAGTCGTTATCGTCAATTGTTGCAGAATATTTTCCTTTAACTTGCCCATTTTCATCTTTAATAAATGAAATTTCAACATTTTCTGGAACTAATAAAAACACATTAAATTTTTCGAACATTTTTCCCTCGATTCTATAAATTCATTCCATCAACATTTCTTTCAAAAACTCTTTTTTCTTTTTTTGTTGGATTTGTTTTAAGGAAATCATTTTTAATTTCGTTTTGCTTCTGATTTATATAAATTTGCTTTTCAAAAGTGTATTGCTCAAATTCTTGTTCCAACTTTTTGCGCCATAAATCTCTAAGCCCTGGAAAAACAACAGCCTTTCCGCTTTTCAATTCAACTGTTTTAACTTCAAAGTCGGAAAGCGAAATTTCATAATCTTTCCCTGTGAAATCGTAATATGCGTTAAATTTTAAGGCATATTCGCCGTTTAAACCAAGTTGTTGCTTAATTTCTTCAACATTTTCAAATTCGCATTCTTCCAAAAAAGCTTTTGCGATTTCATTGCCGGCAATTTTTGAGTATTTGTTTGTATAAATTTTTCTTTCCATTTTCTCTCCCTATTGTAGTTAAATTTAACATAAGAAACGCCAAAAGTCAATAGTCAAAAAACGCAAGGTTTCCCTTGCGCCGTTTCTTTTTTTGCCTACATGTTAAAATCGGTGTATGCTGCTCTGCCAAGCATGTCTAAAGTGTGTTGTCTTTCTTCCTGTCTGCAAGCAAATGCTGCTTTTGCAGGCAACTTTCCAAAAATTTTTGCAAAAGTGTATAAATCGGAATTCTGTTTGTTTTCGTTAACATAAACAACTTGTTTGTTTTCATTCTCAATTTTTACAACTTTAGATAAATCAACAATAATACTTTCGTCCAAATCTGTGAAAAACACATTATTAGCAAGAAATTTTAAGTATCCAACTTTCTTTGAAACACCTAAATCGCGCCAAATAGCAAGATAAACTCTTTTAGAGTCACAAACTTCTTTCAAATGCTCAAATTCCTTTGTGTAGTCTGGAATGCTTTCGTCTTGCAACGCCCTGTTCAAGTTTTCTTTGTCAATTTTTTCTTCTCTGTTTAACACTTCATAATAGTTTTTTGCCATATTCTTAACCTCTTATAATATATATACTATTTAATTTAATAAAAGTCAATATCTACGTGTTAAAGACTGTATTTTTCATAAAGCAATTTTTCACGCAACAAATAAACTTAAAATTTTAGGACAAAAACTGTTTTTAATAACTGTATTGATAACATTCTTGAGAGCGAGCGATCAAAATTTTGCTTGGGTAAGCGAAATTTTAGCGAAGCGAAGTGCGTTATTGACGGACTCCGGAAAGCAAGCGGAGCTTGCGTTGCCTTTTTAAAACAAAAAGGCAACAGATAGAACATTGTTTAAGCAACAAAAAAAACACCCTTTCGGGTGTTTTATTTAGGTGCGCTGGCAATGTTCTATCTTTCCGGACCGTCTCCAGTCAAGTATTTTCGACGATGAGAAGCTTAACTTCTGTGTTCGAGATGAGAACAGGTGGGACCTTCTCTCTATTGTCACCAGCACTGGTATAATAAACAACATAAAGTTGTGAATTATCGAACTTGTTTTTGACAATTGAATTGTATAACATTTTTCAAATATTTCATAACGATTTAACTTAAGATTTCATATTAGTTTGCTTGAAATCACTTACGTGTGATCAAGCCCTCGACCTATTAGTATCGGTCAGCTCAATGCATTACTGCACTTACACCTCCGACCTATCAACCTTGTAGTCTTCAAGGGGTCTTACTAACTTATGTTATGGGATATCTAATCTTGTGGCAGGTTTCACGCTTAGATGCTTTCAGCATTTATCCTTTCCATACATCGCTACCCAGCTATGCCACTGGCGTGACAACTGGTGCACCATTGGTATGTCCATCCCGGTCCTCTCGTACTAGGGACAGCTCCACTCAAATATCCTACGCCCACGATAGATAGGGACCGAACTGTCTCACGACGTTCTGAACCCAGCTCGCGTGCCACTTTA
>ENA-ORPK01001587-ORPK01001587.1-human-gut-metagenome-genome-assembly--contig:-NODE-1587-length-17562-cov-3.703661_pt1 | contig 17562 bp, 16 predicted proteins | sample MGYA00242139_ERZ509068 | MGnify/ENA primary metagenome ERZ509068 (study PRJEB26280, sample SAMEA2338687) | human gut metagenome | biome: human gut; feature: human-associated habitat; material: faeces... | reverse complement strand
CTGCCATTATATCCGGCCGCAGGAAATTCTGTACGAAGGATCACGGGAGCTGTTGCCGCGAGGTACCGCAGAGGAGAAGGATGCGGATTCCGGAATCCAATCGACACATTGTTATTATGTATACAGCAGTAAAGAGTTCCTGGGCTGTGAATATGATCTGACGTCAGCCATCGAAACAGCCGGTGCTGAACGAAGCGGCGTGGTTGTGAATGAACAGGGAAGGTATCTTTGGAGAAAGCGGCGTCCGGAACGAAGTGAAATTGATGCGCTGACATCCATGGAGGAGGGCACTGCCCTTTTGGACAGCAGGGAAATGTGCCTGAAGGCGATTCTGTCAGCAGAAAATATTTCCGCAGATGCAGCAGGACTCCTGGACCAGGGAAAGACATCATTGGAGATTCTGCAGGAAGAACTGAAGGATTACGAGGTACTGAACCTCTTCGGCTGCAGTCTGGATGAGGTACTCTATTATGTGGGAATGCATCAGGCGGTTTATGCAGAAACGGATGGCGGAGAAACCATACTGATCATAGGATATGGACCGGAAAATATCGAGATCTATGACCCTGCGGCGGGAAGTGTTCATCTGATGAATCTGGAAACGGCAAGAGAGAATTTTGCAGCAGCCGGAAACCGGTTTCTGAGTTATATTCCAGCAGGCTGACCGTAGCAAATGTGATCGAAGGCGCTGACTGAAGTAGAATAAGAAGCAAAAAGACCTCCGGAAAATCCGGGGGTCTTTTTGCACGTCGTGCCTTGCGACACACGTTTCGCGCCTTACAGCATTGTATTATTCGTTGATATGCAGACCGTTCTCGTTGTAGCGATTTACAATCTTCTGAATTCTTGCGGAGGGATCCAGGAGATCCGAGATGGAGCTGTCATGATTGAGCGTATCAATGATGTAGGCAATGTATTTGCTCATGCTGCAGCTGATGTACCAGGGGCACTCCAGAAGCTCGGGAGACTGATAAATCAGGTTTGTAGTCAGAACCCGGTCGATCAGTCCATCGCGGTAAGCCTGGTTAAATTTCTCAAGACCGCTGGTAAACAGACCGAAGGTCGAGAATACAAAAATACGTCCGGCCTTGCGCTCCTTCAAACCTCTTGCGACCTCGAGCACACTCTCACCGGAGGAAATCATGTCATCGATGATGATCATGTCCTTGCCCTCAACACTGGTGCCGAGGAACTCATGAGCAACAATGGGGTTGCGTCCGTTTACAATCTTGGTGTAATCGCGGCGCTTGTAGAACATACCCATGTCCAGACCGAGCACGTTGGCAATGTAGATTGCACGTCCCATGCCGCCTTCGTCCGGGCTGATAACCATCATATGATCGGAGTCGATTTTCAGATCCTTTACATTGCGCAGCAGACCCTTGATGAACTGGTAAGCCGGCTGGACGGTTTCAAAGCCATGCAGAGGGATTGCGTTCTGTACTCTTGGATCATGTGCGTCGAAGGTGATAATGTTGTCAACGCCCATCTGAACCAGCTCCTGCAGAGCAAGTGCGCAGTCAAGTGATTCTCTGGCAGTTCTCTTGTGCTGACGGCTCTCGTAGAGGAAAGGCATGATGACGGTGATTCTTCTTGCCTTACCGCCGACAGCAGCGATGATTCTTTTCAGATCCTGATAATGATCGTCCGGGGACATGTGGTTCTCATGTCCGCAGAGGGAATAGGTCAGGGAATAATTACATACATCAACCAGAAGATAAAGATCCGTTCCGCGTACAGATTCCAGAATCATTCCCTTTGCTTCGCCTGAACCGAAGCGGGGAACCTTGGCATTCAGCAGATAGGAATTACGCTGATAGCCCGAAAAAGCGAGGGATTCTTTGTGCTCGCTCTCTCTTTCTGCCCGCCATTTAACAAGGTATTGATCTACCTTTTCGCCCAGAGGTCTGCACCCCTCCAATGCGATCATTCCCAGAGAGCCTACGGGAATTGTTTCCAGATTTCTTTTCTCTTCGCGGTTACCCATGAATACATCCTCACTTTTCTTTTTCAATTAAATTAGTATCTTTGGAACAAATGCCTGCATGTCTGCGTTGCTGATAAACGCATATTTACTGGCGCTGTCTGTTGCGCTTCTTGCAGATACGGATATCCTGACCGGTCAGCTTACAGAGAGAGAAGGAACTGGTAATCCGGGAAAAAATGCGATCCGAATAGCGGTCACGAAGCTCCTCTAAACTCAGATTTGTGGAAATAATCATCGCCTTCTTGCGCAGTCCGCGTTCGTTGAGACAGGAGAACAGCTGCGAGGCGACAAAGGTATTGGTAATCTCGGTTCCGAGGTCATCAATAATCAGCAGATCCACTTTGCCAAAGTCCGAAATGAATTGGCTTCGCTCTTTGACTTGAAGATCGCTCAGCTTGTTCAGAATCCTTGTGAAATTGGTCATCATAACAGATACACCCTGATCCAGAAGCCCGTTGGCGATGCAGGCGGCAAGAAAGGACTTGCCTGTGCCCACATCACCCCAAAACAAAAGGCCAAGGTTTTCCGCCTTGACCTGCTTCCAGTTATTCACATAGCGCTTCCCCATCTGCACATAGGGCGTATCCTCTGCTACCCGAAAGTTCCAGTCCAGCAGATGCATGTCCTGAATGCCTTTTTGCCGGAGTTCTGCAATCTCCATCAGGCGTTGCAGGCTGCGCTATTCTTGCTCCAACATGTTTAATCACTCCTTACAAACTGTCATTGCCATCATAGGTGTACATGCCATGATGGTAGTCGGTATTCCTCTGTGCGTCCTTCCGTGCCCAGCTGCGAATGGTCGCCAGATGGTTCTTGTAGTTCTTGCCGCAGGAGGCCATGTACTCGGAAAGGCGGTCAATGCGAGCAGCATAATCCCCAGGAAACTGTTCTCGCAGGGATTGAAACTCCGCATCTGACAGAAGCATATTTCGATACAGGCCATAACGATGGCGGGGAGAGCTATTCTCTCTTTCTATTTGTTCATCTGTATTTTTTATATCTGTCCTTTCTTGTTCTGTATTTCTTTGTGAGGGCTTTTCCTCCGCAGGTTTTTCCTGCACAGGAGTATCCTGCATAGGCTTCTCCCGCACAGGAATACCCTGCACTGGATAATCCAGAACTGGTTTCTCCAAAGTAGGCTTTTCCAGTTTAGGCAAACCCTGTTCTGGAGTAGCCGGAACTGGTCTGCGGTGGGGCGGAATCTCATAGATGACATATTCGCTGTCGCCCAGCCGACCTCGCTCATTTCTGTAACGATGCCTCTCCAGATATCCGGCAGCTTCCAGCTCCTTCAGCCCGGACAGGATACCATCTTTGCCCTCTTTGGCGATGGCAGCAAGACCGCTCACAGAGTAACTCCAATCCTTTGGAAGACTCAGGAACATAGACAGGATTCCTTTGGCCTTGAATGAAATCGTGCTGTCTCTGAGGTGGTAATTGCTCATGGTGGTATAGTTGGCGTTCTTTTCTACACGGAAAACAGGGATAGGCAGCACCTTCTTCCTACACAGCGGCAATCTGGCATCTATGCAGACTCGCGGATGCGGCTGGCAAGGCGCATGAACAGGAGCTTACCGTTGGGGGTAATCAGGGTGTGGTGGGCAATCTGCCCGTACCCATAGTAGAAGTCCTTCACGATGAACAGACCCTCGTTGGACTTTTTGGCGTAAGGCATCAGGTAGCCCTTGGCAGTCCGGTACAGGTACTTGTTCTTCAGCAACCATGCGACAAACTGCGTTTCGGGCACCTGAATCTCCTTGGCGGTGGTCCGAATGTTGGTGCAGTCCTCGGCGGTGATAAAGGAATCGAAATACTCCACCTTGGGTTTTGCAGCTTTCACTTCGCCTTCCAGCCGCATCCGCTGACCGCGTTCCTTCAGCATGTCAGATGTGACCTTGTAGATGATGTCAGGCTCGTTCATCAACTCATTCAGGAGATTGTCGGTCATGTAGCCGCCGGTCTTGCGAATACAGGGCAGCACTTCTTCAAAGACCCAGTGTTCAAACTTCTCTGCGGAGGGCAGCTTGCTGTGGATGATCAGCCGGTACAGATCTCCTTCGGGAATGTAGGACAGGCTCTGGACACCGCCCGGAGTAAGGGTGTCGCGTTTCGTGACACCCTTGCAATGCCGCTGCAGAGCAGCTCTGGGGTTGGAATAGCCGAGGGCAGTTGCCGCGTCGCTGGCACAGAAGAGGTACTTGTCTCCCTCCCGCAGAATCCGCATCTGGCCAAATTCGGGGTTGTCAAACACTTCGAGGTTCAGTGGTTCGTTTTTGCTCATGTTTCATCCTTTCTTTTCGAGGCTGTTTCGGTGGCTCGATCACCGTGAAATGGTCTTGCTTTCCCGTAGAAAAAAAGAGCGGTTACCAACCACCGAGGAATCTCGGAAGTTCATAACCGCTCTATGTATGTGTTCTCAAGCAGCACCATATAGACAGCACTCCGTAAGCCGGAGTGCCTGTCTACACCTTGGTGCTGTCTATGCTTATTTACTTGGAAATGTGGTAGCTGCGCAGAATATCCTTTAATTTCCGCATATTCTCCAGCAGAATCTGCCGCTCATTTACAGAGCAGTCAAAAAGGATATTCTGTTCCTCGGAGTTCATATTGCTGCCTGTCACAAGAAGATTATTTGCAAGCAGCTCATCCGCCGAGACATTCAAGGCATTTGCAATGTTGATAAAGGATTCCATACTGGGAATTCTTTCTCCACGCTCCAAATAGCTGATGTGAACCCGGCTCACCTGCGCCAGCTCTGCCAGTTCTTCCTGCGAGATTTTGTTTCTTAATCTGTGATATTTCACCCTGGACCCGATACTTTCTATGTCGATCACTGAGACTTTTACCTCCTTATTCAAAACACCAAGGTGATCGACTGTATCGGTTTCTGGCTCTTCGATTCTGGGGAAGGATGCAAGATTGCACCATTTTTGATGCTCCCCGGTGTGTTGCAATCTTGGTTGAAATGTAACCGACAGTTACATCTCCGAGAAAATGTAACTGTCAGTTTGTGGAGTAAATGCAAGATTGCAATTATAATATTTCCATCATATTTCATAGGTAGCATCTTTAGGCCGCTCAGAGAGGAGGTAGCTGAATGATTGATATGTGCGACGGAAAATTGAAGCTGTATTCCGGGGTCACCGAAACGGCTGTTGACTGGCTGTGGTATCCGTTCATCCCGTATGGGAAACTGACATTGCTGCAAGGTGATCCCGGATGTGGAAAATCCACCTTGATGATGAACCTTATAGCAGCGGCATCCAGCGGGAACTGTTCACCAGACGGGAAGAAACTCAAAAAGCCGCTTCATGTCATCTATCAGTGTTCAGAGGACGGTATCAGCGACACAATCAAGCCCCGACTGTTGAACGCTGGCGCTGATTGTAATAATGTCGCGTTTTTGGACGAGGAAACGGACTGGATCACGCTGAATGACGAAAAGATTCGCAGGGCAATCGCTGACTTTAACGCAAAGCTCCTTGTAATAGACCCTGTTCAGGCGTATCTGGGAGAAACGGATATTGCCAGCGCGGCGGCCATGCGAAAAGTGCTTCGCCAACTAGCAGCCTGGGCTGCTATGTATGATTGTGCGGTTGTGTTGATAGGACATCTCAATAAGAAACAGAGTTCCAAAGACCTGTACCGGGGCCTTGGGAGCATTGACCTTGTTGCAGCTGCCAGAAGTGTTCTGCACATCGAACGCCTGCCGGAGGATGAGGATATTGCAGTCATTCATCATGTCAAAAGTAGTTTGACCCAAAAGAGCAAGGATGTGTACTTCACACTGGATGCCAATCATCGGGTGGAATGGCTGGAGCAGCCTTTTGAAGTTCCGCCAGACAAGTCTACAAAACAGATGATCGCAACGAGTATTCTCAAAATGCGATTGGCAAACGGCCCAGCCAAGGCGACGGATATCCTTGAAGAACTGAAAAAAGAGGGCATTGGCGAAAGAACCATTCATCAGGTAAAAAAGCAGTTGGAAATCCGTTCGGTAAAGCGTGACACCGCGTGGTATTGGCTTCTGCCAGAGTCCGAAAGTGGAAGGTGAGTACATGTCGAGGGATCAGGCGAAAGAAGAACTTCGCCAGGTATATCAGAGAGCGGAAGCACGCTATCAAGCGTATATCCCAGCAAAACCAAAGGTCAATCTGTATGGAGACGAGCATGTTTTTCGCGTCTGCGCCTACTGTCGTGTTTCTACGGAAAACGATGAGCAGCTTTCTTCCTTTGAGTTGCAGCAATCCCATTATAAACAGCTGGTGATGGATCATCCCAACTGGGAACTGAAACACATATACGCTGACGAAGGCATTTCCGGCACTTCCCTTAAAAACAGGGATCAGTTCAATGAGATGATTGCTGCATGCAGGCGGGGAGAATACGATCTCATTGTAACCAAAAGCGTATCACGGTTTGCCCGAAATCTGGTTGACTGCATTTCTCTTATTCGTATGCTGAAAGGCCAAGTGCCGCCGGTTGGCGTTTTCTTTGAAACGGACAATCTCTATACTCTGGCAGAGAATACAGAGTTTATGCTTTCTTTCCTTGCTACTTTTGCGCAGGAGGAATCGGTGAAGAAAAGCGAGGCAATGAACTGGTCATTACAGCAACGCTTCAAAGATGGAAAGCTCCTGACCCCTGCGCCGCTGGGATATGACCGGCAGAAAGATGTGACAGGCAGATACATCAAGTATGCACCGCTGATCGTGAATGAATCGGAAGCGAAAATCGTTGTATTCATATATGATGCCTATCTCACGGGATGGTCCATGGAGCAGATTGCATTATTTCTGAAAGATATTGGCGTAGAAACGAAAGCGGGCGGCACGGATTGGAATGCCGGCTCTATTGGCTATATCCTGACCAACGAACGATATTGCGGTAATGTCCTGACTTGGAAAACCTTTACCGCAGACCTGTATGAACACAAACACCGAAAAAACAGGCAGGACAGAGACCAATATCTCTATACCGACAAGCACACCGCCATTATCCCGGAAGAAAAGTTTGAAGCCGTTCAGGTACTGATGGAGAACAGAAAACACCATGTGCGCGGTGGCTTGCCCGTTATGCATGTCATTGACGAGGGTATCTTCCGGGGGTTCATTCCCATCAATCATCATTGGGTCAATGACGACCCCGGCACTTACTACGATATTTCCAATAGTGTCCGGCAGCAGCCCAATAGAGCGAAACGGATTGAAAAATCATCCCTGAGTGCGTTTGATTTGCAAGGCTATCAGGTAGTAAGGGGGCAGTTCCTTCAAATTCGTTATGAGGGGCCAACGCTGAATATCACAAATGAGCGAATCGCGTTCAACAAATTCTGTATGCAGAAGTTTGACAGCGTTGCTTATGTCCAGCTGCTTCTCCATCCAGCGGAAAGAAAGCTGGCGATCCGCCCCTGCCGGGAATCCGATGCCCACAGTATTCGGTGGAGACCCGACCCAGAGAAACCGCTATACAGCAAAACACTGAACTGCCAGCATTTTGGGAATGCACTCTACTCTATCATGAAGTGGAACCCGGACTACACCTACAAAGTGCGTGGGACATGGGCAAGCCGCCGGGGAGAGCAGATCATTGTGTTTAACCTGCCCAATGCTGTCCCTGTCATGCTGATTCCGGCAGATGATGGTGGTGAGGAAGCAAAGCAGAAAAAGCGAATCACGCTATGCCCGGAGGAATGGGAAAATGATTTTGGCGATGAGTTTTACGAACACACGGTAGAGAATGGCTTTTACTACATAGCACCCAATACCGAGTGGCACTCGCAGGCCAGAAGCGTAGTCGCTCCCGGTGTTGAGCAGTATATGGGGCCAAGTCAAGAACAACTACAAATGACAATCGACGATCTTTTGAGAGGAACGAATAAAATAGATGGAAACAAAGGAAATTGAACACTATTTCGCAGACAGCACCATCCTTCAGGAAAATCCCGAGGAAGCGGAAGAACTGGTCAATCTTGCCGGATATCAGGTGACAAAGGCGGAATTGTTTGCGCACACAAGAGAGCCGGCTATTACAATCTGGGACAGCAGAATCAAGTTCAACATGGCATGTCTACGCCGTTTTCCGGGAGTAACACACATCCAGATTCTAATTCATCCAGAGCAGAAACGGCTTATCATCCGCCCCTGCGACCCGGATGCCCCGGACTCCCTCCGCTGGGCCAGAGGCGGCGGGGAAAAGGAGCTTTCCAATCGAGATCTTCTGTGCAAAATCTTTGCGGCAAAAGTCTTTGACTTGATGGGCTGGAACCCTCAGTACCGATACAAGATGATGGGAAAGCCAGCTGTTTGTGATTCGGAAATGCTGTACCTGTTCAAACTAACGGACTTTGAGCTGTTTGTAAACGGGAAAAAGTCGAAGTCCTACCTTCCGGAGGATTGGCGCAATTACTTTGGAACCCCGGTGGATGAGCACGAAGATTCCTACAAGATCAATTTAGCAGACGGATATATCACAACCAACAAAACATAGGAGGTAGTAACCAATGAGTCAATTTATTCCGATCGAAGAAATGAGCCTGGACGGATATCAGATTGTAAATGCCGGCCTGTTCCATCATCCCGCAAGGAAGTGTGAGGCGACATGCACGGTATGGCCTTCCAGAATCTCTTTTAACAAGCTGGCTCTGGAAAAACTGCATTACTGTGATTACATCAAAATTCAGGTGAATCCCACCACAAAGTGCCTGCTTGTTTGTCCGGTAACTTCATCTGACAAAGACGGCATTCGCTGGATCAAAGGAGAAAAGGAAAAGTTCCTGCGTAATCTGGAATCAAAGGCTTTTGGCGAGCAGTTATACCAGAAGTGGAATCTGGACCCGGACTATACTTACAGATCGGTAGGGCATTTGGTGACAGTGAATCAGAAAGTGATGATATTGTTTGACTTCAGCCATCCCGAAGTGTGGAAGACCAGCAAGTCAGAGGGTACTGCATGAGCAAAACCCATCTCTCGTTCTACCTCAAAGCAAATCGAATCCATATATTTGTAGACGCTCTGCGGTTAATCGGGTCTCCAGCCAACATTTGTTTTATGATCGGAGAAAACGGAAAAACGCTGATTCTGAAACCATATCCGAAGAAAGATTTTCATTCCCATCGCGTTTCGGCGGAAGTCTACAAGGGCAAAAGGAGCATGGAGATCAGCAGCCTGCGGCTTTGCAGAATCATGGCGGAAATGCAGCAGTGGAATACCAGCTGCTCTTACCGGGTGCCGGGAGTTATCATGCCCCGGCAGCAGATATGTGTTTTCTATCTCGATCAGGCGGAGCCAATCAAGCCCGTGTAAAAAGCTGCACCACCATTTCATGTGATACTGCTCCTCACGCCGCTATCACTATAACACCATCCGAGGCTTGCAACAACACTTCATTTCATTCGACTATTTTTTGTTGACTTAATATCACCGTGGTGATATTATAAAGAAAAAACGAATGGGAGGAACTGCCGATGGAGAAACTGATAACGCTGTATCATGGTTCGGAGCAGCTTGTGGAGGAGCCGACTTTTGGAAAAGGGAAAAAGAACAATGACTTCGGCTTGGGCTTCTACTGCACGAAAAGTGAAGATCTGGCAAAGGAGTGGGCCGTGTCCTCTCTCCGAAACGGATTTGCCAACCGCTATACACTGGACACGGAGTATCTGAACATTCTGAATCTGAACAGCCCCGATTACACCATTCTGAACTGGATCGCGGTCTTGGTGGAGCATCGTCTGTTTTCCATCAAGACCCCTGTGGCCCGGAGGGCCAAGTGCTATCTGATTGACCATTTCAGCGTGAATGTAAACGCCTACGACCTGATCACCGGCTACCGCGCTGACGATTCCTATTTTGACTATGCAGAATCCTTCTTGAACAACGGAATCTCTGTGGAGCAGCTTGCAAGGGCTATGCGCTTGGGAAAACTGGGGGAGCAAATCGTCATCAAATCTCAGTTTGCATTTTCGAGACTCCATTATGAAGGCTTTGATGTGGCAGAGAAAGAGAAATACTATGTCCTCCGCAAAGCAAGAGACGATGAAGCGAATCAGCTTTATCTTGACATGCTGGAAGAGGAGAACGATGGCCTGTATATTCAGGACATTATGAGAGGAGGTGTCCTCAACGATGACCCACGCATACCAAGAAATCTATCTGAGTAAGGCCCAATCCATATTGGGGGATGCCTTTGACTATGCGATCAATATTTGCATCATTCCTGGAGACAGCTTTGTAAAACTATTTGTTGCCAGCACGATCAGCAGGCGAATGGAGAATGGCGAACCGGACTACCTGGCTGGGAAAAGCGGCATTGAAGTGGCAATGGATATTCTTGTGGAAACAACCGGAAAAGCGCCGGAGGCTTTGCCGCAGGACCACTATGGCCGTTCCAGAGAATACTGGATCGGCTGGGCAGTCGCGTATTATCAGTGGTTTTCCGGCAGAAGGTACAGCGACATCTTCAAGGCAGTTACCTTTGAAGACTTGCAGAGGATGTACTACACCCTCCACGAAGCGGACATTACAAAATTTGCAGGTCTTATGGATGCCCGGATGCGGGAGTTCTTTACCGACACCAATTTGAAGCGTATCCGCACTGCCTACGGCTGCACACAGGCAGAGCTGGCCAAGCGGGACCTGCTGGATCTGGACTGCCTGACCGTCACCGGTAAGACAGTAGGGGAGAACATCCGGGGCGCCCAGAATCTGAACCCCAACGCCATCCGTCCCATTGAAAACCCCTACAGCCCCACCGGCGGTCTGCAGATCCTCTGGGGCAATCTGGCCCCCAACGGCTGCGTGGTCAAGCGCAGCGCCGTGGCCCCCGAGATGCAGCAGCACTCCGGCCCGGCCCGCGTGTTCAACAGCGAGGAGACCGCCATTGCGGCCATCTACGCAGGCCAGATCGTCCCGGGCGACGTGGTGGTCATCCGCTACGAGGGCCCCAAGGGCGGCCCCGGCATGCGGGAGATGCTGAATCCCACCTCCGCTCTGGCAGGCATGGGCCTGGACAAGACCGTGGCCCTCATCACTGACGGCCGCTTCTCCGGCGCCAGCCGGGGCGCTTCCATCGGCCATGTCAGTCCTGAGGCCGCCTCCGGCGGTCCCATCGGTCTGGTGCAGGAGGGAGACCAGATCGCCATCGACATCCCCAACGCCTCCATCCAACTTCTGGTGTCCGACGAGGAGCTGGCCGCCCGAAGGGCCGCCTATGTCCAACCCGCACCCAATATCACCACCGGCTGGCTGGGCCGGTATGCCCGCATGGTCACCAGCGCCGATGAGGGCGCCGTCCTGCGGTAAACCCACGGATACAAGGAAGTGAATCCATTGAATTTTGAAGAGATGAAGCGACGGCTGGACGGCCTGGTGGTCTTCCGGGAGCTTCTACGGGACGAGGCTGTGGCCATGTTCCGGGAGCTGCTTCAGGACCGCTGCCGGAATGACGCGGACGCCTTCACCGCCCACTGCGGCGAATTCATGTTCCGCCTGTTCCAGCAGGGGGACTGCTGGACAGACTATCTCCGCAGCGCCGTGATGGAAAGTGAAAACGTCTGCATCCGGAACTGGGCCTTCGGCACGGTAACAGCCTTGCAGGAGCAGTGCCTGGACCGGGAGCTGGCCTTTCTGGACCGGCTCTCCCATGTCACTCTGGTGGACCTCACCGCCGGGCTGGATAATGCCCCCGCCTTTCTGGAGGGCTGGCGGACGGAGGGCAGCTCCATCGCCCAGGACTACCGTCAGCGGATGGGGGAGGTCGGTACCAAGGGCTACGGCATTTTCGCCCGTTACCACATGTTCACCGTGGAAAACGGCCAGCTGGTTCCGGTGAAGCACCCGGACCCCCAGCAGCTGGAACAGCTCCCAGGCTACGAACAGGAGCGGCAGAAGGTCATCGCCAACACCCAGGCCCTGCTGGACGGCAAGCCCGCCAACAATGTGCTGCTCTACGGCGACGCCGGCACCGGCAAATCCAGCGCCATCAAGGCCATCGCCAACACCTTTGCTCCCCAGGGCCTGCGGCTGGTGGAGGTCAAGAAGAATCAGCTCTACCAGATCCCCGATCTGATGGATGCCCTGGCCGCCAATCCCCTGAAATTCATCCTCTTCATCGACGATCTCAGCTTCACCTCCAACGACGATAACTTCGCCGCCCTGAAGGCCATTCTGGAGGGCAGCGTAGGCGGCCGGGCCCAGAATATCGCGGTCTACGCCACCAGCAACCGCCGCCACCTCATCAAGGAGACCATAACGGACCGCACCGGCGATGACATCCACGAAAGCGACACCCGGCAGGAGCTGATGAGCCTGTCCGCCCGCTTCGGTCTCACCGTCACCTTTGCCAGCCCCGACCGGGACCGGTATCTCTACATCGTACGGGAGTTGGCCAGGCAGTACGGCGTGGACCTGGACGAACACCTGCTGGCCGTTCGCAGCGAGGCCTTTGCCATCCGCATGGGCGGGCGCAGCGCCCGGGTGGCCAAGCAGTTTATCGAGCTTTGCAAATCCGGCGTGCAGATCTGACCGGCCCCGCCTGAAAGAGAGAGGACACCCCTATGGGCGCATCTGTTTTTATGGAGCTGGCGGTCTCCGCCTGCGCCACCACCTTCACCCCCGGCCCCTGACCTGCGGGAACGGCTTCCTGCTCCAGTTTTTGAATGTCAAGATTCTGATGCTTGGGATTGCTTTCTATTCCGGCTATATTCTGCCCTATGGCTTCCATCCCGGCCGCATCGTAGCCTTTGCCCTGGTGTTGGCCCCGCTGCTGGTCTGGTGCGCTTGGAAGATCGTAAAAACCTAATACTAAATGCCGTCCCAGAGGCCATAGTCTCTGGGACGGCATTCTGTCTGCCTGGGCAATTCCCGGCAGTCCAGCCATCAAATTATAGAATGCATAAAAATAATATCTTAATTACGGGGGCACAAAGCGTCAATATAAGAGAGAAACGGGTTATTCCAACTTTTGTGTGGGATTTTTATTTTAGAGGCCCATTTCGACTGAGCGATTCCTTCCAACTTTTGTGTGGGATTTCGGTTTTAAGCCCCGATTTCGGGTGAGCGACTTCTCCCAACTTTTGTGTGGGATTTCTTCTGAGTAAACGAATTACATAAAAAGAAGCTGGTATCCAGAGCGGACACCAGCTTCTTTTTTATTGTTCGTCTTTTTTCTCTTCAGCATCGAGGGCTTTCGTCAGAAGCCGCTCAACAGCCATAGTCATTGTTTGCCCCTTATCCTCTGCGTATGCTTGAAGGCGCTCGTAAACGCTTTTTTCGATGCGATAGCAGATAGGGACACTATCCTTTTTCTGTCTTGGCACTCTGGCTCACCCCTTACCCTATTCCGAAAAATCTGTTGAAGAATGCGACCAGCTTCTCCGTTACAATCCGTTTCTTCTCTGCACGATTGCCACCGCCAAAGCGCGACATGGGAGGCAAAAGGTTGTCGATATCCATGCCGGTCGTTTTGACAGCACCATCGCGGAAAGCGTTTGCCATAAACCGTCTCGTTTCGGCATCCCTCAAACGTTCCTCAGCAATCAACGTGGCGAGTTGGGTTTCCTTTTGGGTAGCTACATAGTCGTGCCACTCATTGATTACATCATCCACCTCGTTAATACCAGCAAGGAACCCTTGAATAAGCGCTTTCTTGCTGCGAAGTTCGGAACTGGACTCCACGGCTTTCTGAATAGCGATGGCAATTTCCTTGTCCTTGCCATGGCTGTCATGGTATTTCTGCATGAGGATAAGAATGTAGTCGATATTGATTTCGATTTGCTTGATAAGCTCGATTTCAAACACAACATCATCCGTGATGTCCTCTTTTTCATGTCCAGAACGACCACGCCACTCATCATACAGGTCTTGATAGCGGCCCATGTAGTCCTGCATATCGCGCTCTGAGAGTATCTCCTTGCCGTTGAAATCGTCAAACGCCACCAACAGATTCCGCATACGCAGGATAGCGCCAAACAGCCGGATAAACGTCTTTTGCCGGTTTTCGCCAACGATACGGACATCACTAAGCGGGAAGTTCTGCTGTAAGGCCGCAATCATATCCACATAGCCTTCGTTGTATTTGCCCTTTTCGTCTGTATAGCCGTTGTAATAGTCGTCAAAAGGCCGCAACGTTACGACGCCGTTGGTCGTAGCATCGCTGAAACGCGCTATGGCAGCGTCTGTACGCTTTTGCAGATTGCGGAAGCATACGATATTACCAAAGGTCCTTATGGAGTTCAGAATACGGTTTGTGCGGGAATACGCCTGTAAAAGTCCGTGCATCTTCAGGTTCTTATCAACCCACAGTGTATTCAGTGTGGTGGCATCAAAACCTGTCAGGAACATATTTACCACAATGAGCAGGTCAAGTTCCTTGTTCTTCATCCGCAGGGAAATATCCTTGTAGTAACTCTGGAACCTATCGCTATCCGTACTGTAATTTGTATGGAACATCAAATTGTAGTCACAGATAGCCATGTCAAGAAAGTCGCGGGAACTTTGGTCCAGCGCGGAGGTGTCTTCTGAGTTCTCCTCATCCAAGATACCGTCTGCTTCTTCCTCGTTTGCCCCATAGCTGTAAATCAAGGCAATACGCAGTTTCTTGCTGGGGTCGGCAGCCATCTGGCGCTTAAACTCTTCATAATAGAGCTTGGCCGCTGTGATAGAGGAAACGGCAAAAATGGAGTTGAAGCCACTCACACGCTGCTGGCGCTTGATTTCCTCTACATCGTCCTGACGTTTGGCAGAAGCTACTTCGCCGATGTTCTGCAGCACATTGAAGGTGTAGCTTTTCTCATTGCGGTAGGTTTTCTGATTAAATCTTTCCAGTATGTATTCCGTAACCAGCGTAATGCGCTCAGGCGTGAGGAACGTTTCCTCGCGCTTGATGTCCCACACCTGCTTGTCATCAATGTCCGGCTCCTCTTTCATCGTCTGGACATAGTCCACGCGGAACGGAAGCACGTTCTTATCATTGATGGCATCTACAATGGTATATGCGTGGAGCTGCTCACCAAAGGCCTGCTCAGTCGTCCGCAAGGTCGGGATTTTGCCGTTACCCGCATTATCCGTAAAGATGGGCGTACCTGTAAAGCCGAACAGATGGTATTTCTTGAAGTAGTTAGTGATGGCAAGGTGCATTTCACCGAACTGGCTGCGGTGGCACTCATCGAATATAATGACCACCTGCTTATCAGCCAGCGGATGATTTGCGTTTTTCTTAATGAATATCGCCAATTTCTGAATGGTAGTAATAATGATTTTTGCGTTGGGGTCACTAAGCTGCCGCGTCAGAATGGCCGTAGAGGTATTACCGTTGGCCGCGCCCTTTTCGAAACGGTCATACTCCTTCATGGTCTGATAGTCCAAGTCCTTGCGGTCTACCACAAATAGCACTTTGTCAATATAACGGTGCTGTGAAGCATCCTGTAACTGCGAAGCCAGCCGTGCCGTTTTGAAAGAGGTCAGCGTCTTGCCGGAACCAGTGGTGTGCCAGATGTAGCCACCGCCCTCGATGGTGCCATACTTTTTGTAGTTGTTGGCGATCTCGATGCGGTTCAATATCCTCTCGGTTGCCGTGATCTGATATGGGCGCATCACCATCAGCATCTTTTCTGAGGTAAAGATGCAGTACCGGGTCAGCACGCTCAGGATCGTGTGCTTTGCAAAGAATGTCCGGGTAAAGTCGATCAGATCCGTCAGCACACGGTTATTCGCATCGGCCCAGTAGGAGGTAAATTCAAAGCTGTTGCTGGTCTTTTCCTTTTTCGTCTTGCCGTGTTTGGCATCCTTGATGGCATTGTAGCGGGTGCTGTTGGAGTAGTACTTGGTATTTGTGCCGTTGGAGATCACAAAAATCTGCGTATACTCGTACAAACCGCAGCCCGCCCAGAACGAATCCCGCTGGTAGCGGTTGATTTGGTTGAACGCCTCCCGGATGGCCACCCCGCGCCGCTTCAGTTCCACATGAACCAGTGGAAAGCCGTTGACCAGAATCGTCACATCATAGCGGTTATCATGCCTTGCGCCATCTGCTTGTTTTACCTCATACTGGTTGATGACCTGCAGGCGGTTGTTATGGATGTTCTTTTTGTCGATCAGTGTGATATTTTTGGAACTGCCATCATCCCGGTGCAATACCTGCACATTATCTTCCTGAATCTTCCGGGTCTTTTCGGGAATATGCTCGTTGGGGTTGGCAATCACATCACTGAAAAACTGCTGCCATTCCGTATCGGAAAAGTGGTAGTGGTTCAGTTCTTCCAACTGGCTGCGGAGGTTGGCAATCAGTTCATCCTCGGTATGCAGCGGCAGATAGGTATAGCCCTGCTCGCACAACAGCCGAATAAACTCTTTTTCCAGTTCCGCCTCGCTTTGGTAGCTGTCAGAGCGCACCTTGGAGGGTTCATAGGCAGCAACAACAGTATCTTCATTGGTAGCCGCAACGATATTGAAAAAGGACATTTCTATCACCTTATACTTTCAAGAACTCCATTTACCGCCTTAAAAAGTTCATATTGATCGTCCAACTGCTCAACAATTTTCAAGCCGTGCATCATATTACAACGAATTCTGTAAATTGACATTAGGCAACCAAGAACTATATACTCTTCTTTTTGAGCTAAAAAACCTTCCATCGCTTTTCTCTCTTCCGGCTCTGTTTTCGTTCTTTTAGCGTTATCCGGATATAATGCTGTCCTTACATATTCTTCAATCATCTGTTCAAACAAGAACCTTCTTTGCTCAAATACTTCTGCCAAATCTTTTTGACTCTGAAAATCAATTTTCACATACGGGGCAACCTTTTTAAGTTCTTTATAATTACATTCATTATGGCAAAATTCTTTTTCAAACCAGTTCCATAAAATCGCGAATTTTCCAATTTCCAAAACCGTTTGGTCTTTTAATTCAAAATCTCTAATTTTCATAATCTCTCCTTAAAGCTCAACAGCTTATTCCGATAATACTCATACTGCTTTTGTCTTGCTTCAATCTCTGCGGGTAGGCCGCTGGTCAAATCATTGCAGATTGCATCAAAACGGTCAAGGATAGAAACAACGCGCTTCTGTTCCTCAATAGACGGTACTGCAATCACAGCCTTTGCAATATTGTCATTGTACAATCTTGGAATTGTTCCACCCTCAGATGCTTTCCACGGTTTCAGTTCATAGCAGTAGCGAAGATAGCTATTCAAAACAATACTTTCATCGTTATCAATCCAAACGATGTTAGAATCTTGGAAGTATGCAGGCTTCCCATCATAAACAACTGTTCTGCCAATCGTTCCCGCCGCAGAAATCAGCACATCGCCTTTTTTCGGAAAATTATACTTCGACCGATATTCGTTAAATGTTTCCTGCGAAATATAGGCATCTGCTTCTTTTCCAAAGGTTCCAATTTTATAGAACGGAACACCGCCCACCGTATTTGTCTGGCTCTTCAAAATACGCTTACACATACAGATAGAGCCAATATCACCTAAAGAGATTCTCACATAGCCAAACACATACTGCAAGAGCTTAATCAGTGCTCTGCTCTGCTCTGCTCTGCTCTGCTCTGCTCTGCTCTGCTCTGCTCTGCTC
>ENA-ORPK01001582-ORPK01001582.1-human-gut-metagenome-genome-assembly--contig:-NODE-1582-length-17639-cov-5.345428_pt1 | contig 17639 bp, 15 predicted proteins | sample MGYA00242139_ERZ509068 | MGnify/ENA primary metagenome ERZ509068 (study PRJEB26280, sample SAMEA2338687) | human gut metagenome | biome: human gut; feature: human-associated habitat; material: faeces... | reverse complement strand
ACAATACGGTGACTATGGGCGTCCTGTCCATGTCTACTTTATTGATAGCACTTCAATTAGCTATACGTCAGGAGGATACTGGCATGGTTCCGGAATCGATAAGGAAGATAAAGAGGCCTCTGAACACCATCGTACAGGTGGTAAAGAACCCCGACGTCTACATGGTGATAATGAGAATCGGATGCAAATATGTGGATGGGAGTGGATTCTGGTAAACGGTCCGGTTACCGGGCACATCATCGACGGGGAGTATGCCGAAAAGCAGGCATCGGAAAAGAAGAGGATGCATCAGGACGAGAGCGATTCTCCTCGTTCATACGGAGACCGTTCTCCCCAAAACGCGAAGAACAAGACTGTCCCCCGTGGGCAGCTTTTATATTGTTTTGAAGATTGCAAAAAAAGTTGAAAAGTATATCTGATAATGTTTTACTCACAAAGACGCCGATTGAAACCACCCGTGATATCGTTTAATAGCCTTTTATTATCAAAAGAAGGTTTCTTGATTTGAACAAGGATAAATTATATTATTGATATCAGGGTATATATCCCCTAATAATGCATATTATGGAGATTATGATGCTTCATTCTATATTTCAAATGGCGAAATAACGAATGGAAAATTCCCTTCTTCCGATGCTGAACTTGTTAAAAAATTTATTTTGAGATACAAAAATGACTTATTGGAGATGTGGGAGAATGAGACGTATAAGAAACTCCCGTTTACTGATTAATTATGGTTACTGCAATTAAATTAGTATTAAAAGAAGGAACCACTTTCGATGTCTATTTTTTAGACGGGTCCGTCAAGAGGTTTGATATTCTTTCTCTTTCTGACAAATTTCCGCAATTATTGGCTTTGAAAGACAGAAAACTATTTTTAAAAGGACATCTAATGGGATGGAGCGCAATTGTGTGGAACGATGAATTGGATGTTGATGTGGAAGATCCTTATTATGATGGTGTTGATGTGACGAATGAATATGATGATATTGCCAATGTTATTGTAGGTTTCAAAATCAAACAAGAAAGATTGGATTTAAATCTTTCTCAAGAAGATTTGGCTTTAAAAATAGGAATAGATCAGTCTGATTTGTCTAAAATAGAAAAAGGGAATGCTAATCCATCGATAAAAATGATTTATAGGATTGCATCAGGGCTAAATAAAAAAGTCTTAATTGACATACAATAAGCAAGTATTAGTCATTACTATTTGGGATGTTCTTCTAAAAAAACAAAAAGAGCCCCCATAAACTATACCATCTAAGTGTTTGGCGAGACTCTCTTCAATTGGTATTATAGCAATTGCTGAACGGGATACATAATGTAATCGATTTTCAAACTAAACTATTTTAAATAATCAAACATTTATTTATGCATTGCTGTGCTATCTAGCTCTTTTTAGCTTCTTCACGTGGCCTCTATTCTAGGAGAAAACTTTAATAAATAATTCGGAAAACAAATAGCAAAGACACGTTGTAAAAAGAACAACTATTTGATAAAATAATTAAGACAAAGACAAGTCGTTAAAACTCGGAACGGAGGCCTCACTAATCTGAACACAGAAAGTGAGGTGATAACATGAATGACTTTCTGAATGAGGCCTTAAAGCTTCTTAGGATTGCCTTATTATGTCTCCTTTTATCACTGATAGCGCTGCTTTTCAAATAAAAAGAGCCCTTCCATACTACTGCCTATAAGTGTTTGGTGAGGCTCCGTTCTTCAAGGGTATTATAGCATGTTTCTTTAGAAAGTGAATGTTTATGTCAAAAGATATCATTGGTCCTAAAATTAAAGAATTTAGAAAAAAGAGAAAATTAACTCAAGATGACTTGGCTTCTTCCTTGGGCTATTCTGGGAAATCGGTTATTTCTCATATCGAAAAAGGCGATGCTGATATGACCTATGAAAAGATATTGCTTCTTTTAAGGACATATATGGCTGACGCTAATGAATTATTCGATTTAGAAAGTACTGACAAACAAATTGAGGAATGGAAATTTCAGCAAAGAAAAAGCAGGAGTGTATTAGTCTATATTCATTCCTTTAACGATTGTAGCAAGGCAAAGGAGGAATTTTGCTACTTAGCCAAGGATTATGATTTGGTAGATTTGATTTTTGAAAACATTAAACCATGGGAAGCAAAAGACTATATCAGAGAGAATTTTTCAAAGCTTACTGCAAGTTATAAAGAAGTAGTAGTTGTTGCAATTTCTATTGGGGCGTTTTTCGTATATGAATATCTAGCCGATTTTAATATTAAGCAAGCTTTCTTTGTTTCTCCAATAGTGAGCATGTTTCAATTAATTCTCGGCATTAAAATGTCTACTGATTCCTATCTAGAATCATTAAAAGAAGAGAAAATACTTTATATAGGTAACAAAAATGAGATTCCAGATGACTTCTATAAATCTTTAGATCGTGAAGGAAATAAGTGGAAAGCTCCTACTGAGATTCTTTATGGAGAGAAGGATAAAATTGTTTACATAGAAAATATAGCGGAATTCCTTGCTAACCATCCTAATTCTAGACTAACCATAAAGAAAGAAACCGGTCACAAATTCGTTACAAAAGAAGATAAAGATTTTATCAGGAAATGGATTCTTAAATCCTTACGTTAAATCAATAATAAAAGGACCGCGTCTTCATTAAATGGGCGTGGTCTTTCCTTAAATATAGAAGATTATTGTTTTATATAAGTAGCAGTTCTGTAATCGTCTCTCATATTAATAGCAAATGTATTCTCATCTTTGAAAGTAAGTGTATAAGTTTCACTAGAACTAGTTGAATTTGATTCGGTTGTAGAAGTCACTTCGGAAGTAGTTTGCTCGCTAGGGGTAGAATTACTACTTGATGATTGAGGTGAACTGCAACTTGTTAATAACAAAATGTTACCAATTAATGTTAAAAGAACCGTTTTTATTTCAATGGCTTCCCCTTTTTTTGACATTAAAAGACCCTAATACTGCCACAAAACGCATCAATTATTTTTTTAGAAACTGGTAGTGAAAATTGACGAGTTATTATTAATTTTTGTTATTGGTTTTTCGAATAAATTGTTCTAGTTCCTTTTTATATAAATGCGCTCTAGTCATTATCACTATTGAAATATAAAAGGCGACTTTTAAAATAGTGTCTATAACGAGAAACACTATTATGGATAATGAAAATTATAAATTTCTCTTGGAAATCGGCTTTACTTTAAACGAAGCAAAAGTCTATTTAACTTTATTACAAAATAGGTACTTGAATGGATACGAAACAAGCAAACTTTCTAACGTATCTCGCTCTTTAGTTTATGACGTAATTGATAGACTGGTTGCTAAAGGTTTCATTTTAAAAAGCGAAGGCCAGATAAATTATTATTGTGCTTTACCATATGATAAAGTTATTGAAAAAATTAGAAATGATAACATCAATAAATTAAATGTAGCTAGAGAGAAATTGAAAAATTATTCTCGTATAGAAAATGAATCTGAGTATATTTTCAATATTAAAGGAATAGATGAATTCTTCAGCAAGGCAAATGATTTAATATTAAATGCCGAAAAAGAGATTTCTATTTCTATTTGGAAAGAAGACTTTCCTAAAATCGAGGAAAGTTTATCAATTGCTTCTAAAAAAGGTATTAAAATTTATATCTTTAGTTTTTCAGATATAACTTTTCCTTCTGGCGAGATATTTTCCTATCAACTTGAAAACCCAACCTCCTTATTTCCATATAGAAGAATAAGCATAGTTGTTGATGGTAAGGAAGTAATTATTGGAGAAAACGCAGGAGATAAATCAATATGTGTTCTCTCCAAAAATCACGCTCTTGTTTCTATGACTACTGACGAAATTGTTCTTAATATTTTTTGGTTAAAATATATCAAATCAAAAGGCTTATTAAAAAATAATGCTACTTCTGATGAATTTTTATCTTTATTAAACAAATTACGCGAAGACTTGGGGGTTTCTCCCGACATGACAAAAAATTATTTAGTATTCAATTTTCAATTTGGAGGCAAAGATCATGGATCAAACAAAGATTGAAAAGAAAAAGCAGCGTGAGGCTAAGGAATTAGCTAGAAGAGAAAGGCAGGCGAAATTTAAAGAAAACAAATTCTACTTAATCTATCTTTTTATGATACTTTCTCTAGTATTCATAACTGACGAGATCGCATCTACTATTTCTATTCAATTCCAAAGTAACATTGTTAATGAATTCTTTGTGAATAAAATGGGGATGACTTATGGTGAAGGACTTTCCTTGTTTTCCGCTTTAGGCATTATCACTTATCCAATATCATTATTAATGGTTGTATATCGTCCTCTTGCTGATAAATTTGGAAGAAAACCTTTCTTAATTTTAAATACTTTCTGCATGGCTCTAGGGCTATTTATTGTTTATCTTTCACAAGATATAGTCGTATATATGATTGGTGGAACATTAATGGGATTCATGGTTTCGCACGATATGCAAGTCGTATATATTCTTGAATGTTCTAGTGAGAAAAATCGAGCAAGAAATTATTCAATCACTAAAGCCATCGCTATTCTTGGAACACTTCTTGTTCCGCTTTTAAGAGAAACTATAATGCAAAATGTAAGTGAAAGATGGCATTTAGTTTATTTAGTTCCTGCAATAATTGGATTTGCTCTTTCTTTTATAGCTCTTTTATGTGCTAGGGAAACCCATGTTTTCTTAGAAAATAGAATTAAATATTTAAAAACCCCTTTAGACGAAAGAGAGAAAAAATCTAAAGAAGAAAAAATGAATAATGCTCAAGGCGGCATTATAAATGCTGTTAAATTTTCTTTTAAGCATCATCAACTTCGTTGTTTGATCATTGCTTGTGTTTTCTTCTATTTAGCATCATTAGCTACCACAACATATAATACAGTCATGAAAGAAAGCGCAGGTATGAGTGAAGAACAAATTACCTATGCACTATATCTATACCCAGTTGGTAATGCTCTTGCCACTTTAATCAGTGGCTTCGTTTCAGATAAATTTGGAAGGAAAGCGACTATTATAATAATGGGCATCTCTTCTATTTGCTGTTACTCGTTATTTATTGCCTCTTCCATGCTTTCATGGACACCATATCTTACTGGCTTTGCTATTGGAGGATTTATGGGGTGCTATTGGGGAGCAGGAGATACTATTGGATCAATTATGTTTTCTGAATCGGCCCCTACGAATTTACGTTCATCAGTAACAGTTATTAATACACTTTTAAATGGGGTTGTTGGAGGATTAGCTTTAATCATTTCAATGGTTGTAGTTCCATTTATTCCAAGTAGTATGTTTGGATACTTCTACTTATGTTTAACCATACCTGGATTAATAGGAGCAACAATTGTGATTTTCAAATTCGTAGGTGAAACTAAAGGCTTGGATTTATCAAAAGTTACTGGAAAAGAATGGGATAAAAAGGATGTTAAAAATGAATCAACAAATATTTAATTACAAAATAGATGAAAAACCACTTGAAAATATAAAAGAAAATTGTGGATTTGCTGCGATATTCAAGGATATTGGAGTTATTGGAGATTCGCTTTCAAGTGGCGAATTTGAAGCTACAGATGAAAACGGTCAAACTACTTTTCATGATTTTTATGAATATTCATGGCCGGCTATTCTTCAAAGAATAACAGGAACTAATTATGCTAATTTTTCTCGAGGCGGAATGTCTCTTAAAGAATTTTATGAATCATGGGCTGATAAAAACAATTTTTGGCAAAAAAAGCAAGCCTATATCATCGATTTAGGAAATAATGATATATACTTGTACAAACAACAAATCGGAACTGCTGAAGATATTAATGTTGATAATCCTTCTCTCAACCCTGACAATTATTTTGGCTACCTGGGAAAGGTTATCTCTAAGCTCAAGAGTTTAGAAAAAGACTCATTTATATTTTTGGTTTCTATGCAAATCGATCATCTTTCAAAAGAAAAAGACGAAACTTCAAGATATGTTGCAAAAGAAATGGAAAAAGTAACAAAAATGTTTGCTAATACATTCTTGATAGATATAACAACATATGGTCCAGTCTATGATGAAGAAACTCGAGAAAAATTTGCAATGGGATTTCATCCTAATGCGATGGGCTATTATATTTATGCATTAATGATTGGAAACTATATTGATTATCTCATTAGAAAAAATTATAAAGATTTCTTTAAAGTCCCTTTTATAGGTACTGGCCTTGATAATAAGAACTATAAATAAAAGTTTGTATTTCTCCTATTGATTTACTATTCATCCTAATGCGACTAATTGCGACTATTTACTTGCAATATTATTGACATGCCTCCGATAAATTTGTCTTCTAAATATTTTCCTAATTTGTTAGAGATTTATTGAGATGAAAATAAATTGTGGTATTCTATTTAGACGCCTTTTAAAAGGAAGCATTATGTTTAATAAATCAAAGAAAAAGAAAATATCTCTCCTAATGTCACTAGGACTAATTTTGTCCTCTGGTTTTGCTTTTGTTACATCTAGTTTTATTTCAAAACAGCAAGAAGAAGTAATCAATGTAGAAGCTGCATCTACTTTCTCTTGGGGAGAAATGGATTTAGAAACATATGGGGCTACTTTTAGGGATGTTCTTGCTGGGAAAATTAAAGCTAGCGGTAGCAGGACTATTGCCTATAAAAAGAATAATGATGTATTAAAAGAATCCGACAAAGCCTTAAATGGAAGGGGAGTCATCCCTTTCTACCATTCAGATAAGGATTCGACTACGAATTTTAATAAAGAACACGTTTGGCCTAATTCTAGAGGGGTAGGAGAATCTGGCCCTGGGGCAGACCCTCAAATGCTTAGACCTGCCGACAAAAGTGAAAATAGTGCTAGAGGCAATTATTTTTTTGGCCCTGATGGTGGAAAACAATGGGATCCAGCTAGTCTTGGATATGAACCTGCTAGAGGAGAAGCCGCCAGGATAATTTTTTATACAGCTACTAGGTATGCACAAAGTCATGGACTCTCTTTAAGCAATAACCCATATGACAGTTCAAGTTTAAATACAATGGGGACATTACGTTATTTAGTAGAGTGGAATAATGCTTACCCAGTAACTGCTCAAGAGATTAGAAGAAACAATTATCTACATGGTCAAGGTTTTGCTAGAAATCCATTTATAGACCATCCTGAATGGGCTAATTACATTTGGAACGAGAATGGTTTGAGGACTTCTAAATACGTTGATACGGGTGATTATTCATTGAAGTTGGATAAATCAATGCTCCTTTTAAATAAGGGAGAAGAGAAGAGTTTAACCGTTACATTAAATGAAGCATCTCCATCTACTTTAGTTTGGACGAATACAAATAATGATGTTGCTTCCTTAAAATACACGGATGATTTAAAAACAGTCAAAATCGAAGCAAAAGAAGTAGGAACGTCTGTTGTTAGTGTTTATTCAAAAACTTATCCAACTGTCCTTGCTGGATGTAGCATTGAAGTTAGGGGTAACGGCGGGAGTGTTACTAATCCAGATTACATTAGTGGGGAACTTAATTTCCAAGGCGTTCACCTAAAAGTAGATAAAATAGAGATAGATGGAGAATCTCTTTTATTACATCAAAAAGGCTTCCTTGCCCATAAATCTAATAAGGCCATTACTTCAATTTCTATAGTAGGAGAAGGAGTAAATACCCTTTCATATTTATCTAAAAAAGGCGATGTTATTCAAAATATCTTCTATTCGGAAAAAATGAATTTGGATGAAGCAAATTCCTTTGAAATTAGAAACTTAAGCGAAAGCAAGGCAAGGATAAATTCGATTATCATCACTTATAAAGAAGAAAATAATGCAGAACCTAATATTCCGAATATAGATGAAAATATGAGTGCAGGTTGCAATGGTTCAATATCAACTTCAATTGGATTATTATCGGTTTTATTTGTAGTCTTAATTGTTGTTTTGATATTTAAATTTAAAGCGAATTCGATATAATGGGGTCTATGGTTTTATTAGCGAGTTCAGCAATTGTAGGGATTATAGTAACTATCGCTATAGTCTCAATTACCATCGCAGTTTGCTTTTATTTGCTCTCGCTCAAAGACAAAGAAAACAAGAAATAAACAACCTTACTAAAAGTAAGAACTATTATATTTTTAGCTCAAAGATTATAATAGGCGTATGCCTTTAGATAGACAAACAAACTCAAAAACTGAAAAAGCTCCTTTGCTAAGAAGAAGATCCAAAAAAGGATTATCAATGTCCGACTCAATTCGTTTATTAAGAATTAAGTCGCTTTTTATCATTTTAGTTGAATTAATAATCGTTATTACAGCGGTTGTTTTGTATTACTACGATGTTCCAAAAGGATTTAAAGCCGCGATGCGCCCATTATATTGGGTAATTGCCTTGGTCGTATCCATTTGCCTTAACTTCCTTTTTTTGTGGTTCTCGGAAGTTAGATTATCTTCGATTAGACAAAAATCGGACCTAGATGCCGCTTCAATTATCGGATCTGACGTCCAGGAAGCCTATAACTTTGGCCAAATTGGATTAGTTGTCACCGATGAGAATTATCTTGTCATGTGGGATAACAATTTATTTAGGGATAGAAATATTGATTTATTAGACGTCAATGTCTTGGAATGGCAACCTAAATTAAAAGACTTAATCGGTCCGAATGTCCCTGGAGATGCATCGGTTAAGATTGAAGTAAATTCACATAACTATTCAGTCAAATATCTTTCCGATGCTCATTTATTCATTTTCAAAGACATAACTGATTATGAACAAATATTCATCTATTCAAAAGAACAGGCAACTGTAATTGGGATTATCATGCTTGATAACTACTCCGATATTGCAGGTAAGACCGAAGACGATAATAACGACTTAGTTTCTAAAGTAAGGGCGGCAATATTTGATTACTGCAAGGAATATGAAGTCTTATTAAGAAGATTTAGAAGCGATTCCTATTTCATGGTTTGTAACTACTCTTCTTTAGAGAAAATGGAACAAGATGGCTTCTCAATCCTAGAAAGAGTAAGGGCGTTAGGCAAAGGACAAAACGTCATCCCAACTTTATCAATTGGCATAGCCCATGATTTCCCTAACGTAACTAAATTAAACGAAATGGCTTCTAGTGCGATTGATATTTCAATGTCTAGAGGTGGTGACCAGGCCGTTGTTTCTAAATATGGTGAAGATTTACGTTTCTATGGCGGAAAGACTGCTGCGATTGAAAATACTGGTAGAGTCCAGTTCCGTTCAGTTGCTAACTCGATATTAGAATTAATTAAGAATTCCTCTAATGTTATCGTTTCTGGCCATACCGATATGGATATGGATGCTTTAGGTGCGTGTTTAGGTGTCATGGCCATGTGCCAACATGTTGAAAAAGTTGAAAAACGTAAAATTCCTTGTCAAATCGTCTATGATCCTAAATTAACCGAAAAGAAGACTAGATATGCCTTCCAGGGTGCATTTAGTAAAGATGAATTAGAAGAGATGACAATCTCTCCAAAAGATGCAGAAGAAAAAATAAGGCCAACAACCCTTATGATTGTCTGTGACGTCTCCGTTCCATTCTTGGTAATGGGCCAAAAGGCTTTGGAAAAATCTGCAAAGACCATAGTTATTGACCATCATAGAAGAGGCGAAAACTTTGTCGATAAGCCAGTATTGAGTTATGTTGACCCAAGTGCATCTAGTGCTTCGGAAATATTGGCGGAATTCATCCATTATGCGACCGCTAACCCACGTATTGAATTACCAGCTTCTTATTCAACTCTTATGTTATCTGGTATGTTCCTTGATACGGGATTCTTCAAATCTAAATCCACTGGTATTCGTTCATTTGAAGCTGCTGAGATATTAAAAGAATATGGGGCCGATAATGCTTTAGCAGATGATTATCTAAAAGACGAATATGAAGAATATGCGCTCATTACAAAGATAGTATCTACAATGAGAACTCCATATACGGGTGTTGTTTATTGTGTTGCTGATGAAAAATATATTGTTGAGAAATCCACCCTTGCTAAAGTTGCTAACCAGATAATGAGATTAAAGGGAATCAATGCCTGCTTTGTAATTGGAAAAGTTACCGAAAAGGAAACAAAGATTTCTGCTAGAAGCGATAGTACGATTAATGTACAGATATTATGTGAAAAACTTGGTGGTGGAGGTCATTTCGATATGGCGGCTGCCTCGTTCCAGAATGCTTCCGTAAGTTCGGTTGAAGGGAAGCTTCTAGATGTTCTTGATATGTATTTAAATGAAGCAAAATCAGATGTAGGAGGAAATAGAACATGAAAGTAATCTTGCTTGCAGATGTTAAAAAATTAGGTAAGAAAGGCGATACCATTGTTGTTTCTGATGGGTACGGGGCCAATTATTTAATTCCTAAGGGTTTGGCTGTTGCATCTACTATTTCTAGCCAAAAAGAATTAGCTAAAAATAATGCCGAAGAAGAAGCTAGGCAAATCCAAATGAAGAAAGATGCCGAAGAATTATCCAAGCGTCTAGAACATATAAATGTCGAATTCAAGGCCAAAGTCGGCTCTGATGGACGTATGTTTGGTTCCATCTCTCCAAAAGAAATCGAAGAGGGAATGATGAAACAATGGGGAATCAAGATTGATAAGCGTAAACTCCTTGATAAATATCCTGCAAATGCACTTGGCTATACTAGATTGAAAATCGAATTATACAAAGGTAGCCAAGGTGTCGTTACTGGGGTTGTTAATGTCCATATTGCCGAGGAAAAATAATGGCTAAGGCATATAAACTACCTTCAAATGTCGAAGCCGAACGCTCTGTTTTAGGTTCCATGCTTATTTCTCCTGATGCAGCAGAAGTGGCATTAGGCGCCTTAACGGAGAATGATTTTTCTGATGCCGATAATAGAAATAAAATGGTTTTTAAAGCCATATTTAATTTGCGTCAGGCTTCTAAACCAATTGACCCACAAACTGTATATAACGAAATAGTATCTCTTCATTTAGAGAATGTTGTTTCTTCAACATATCTATTTGATTTGATGGAGACTCAAATTAATCCTGATAATATCGATTACTATATCAGCATGGTCCATGAACAATCTTTGCTTCGTGAATTATTGCTTAAAGTAAAAGATATTCAGGAACAATATTCAAAAGGTGTTTCTGATATTGGCGATTTTATAGCCAAAAGTAATGATGAAATTGGCGCGATTGCTTCAAAACGACTAGTAAAAGGAATGAGGACGGCTGCTGAAGTTACTAATGAAGTTAGGGACAAATTAGCCAAGACTACCGCTAGTGATAACAAAGGCTTAACTGGCGTTGATACAGGCTATAAGAAACTAAACCAATTGACTCACGGCTGGCAAAAAGGAGACATGATTATCCTTGCTGCTCGTCCTTCCGTTGGTAAAACTGCCCTAGGAATGAATTTTGCCTTTAATGCTGCTATACAAGGACATGTGCCTGTAGCTTTCTTTTCACTAGAAATGTCTGCTGAAAAGGTCATGGAACGTCTAGTTTCCAATAGGGCTAATGTAGCTGGAGATAAAATCCAGACTGGATATATAAACGGTAACGAAAGAGTAAAGATTGCTTCCGCTATGGAAGAAATTTCTAAGCTTGAGCTATTCTTTGATGATACCCCTAATGCTAAGCTAGGTGAAATTGTTGCAAAGGCCACTAGGTTAAAGAAAATACATCCTAACCTTGGTTTAATTGTTATCGATTATCTTGGATTAATTACATATGTGGATAATTCAAACCTTAATGCAAGACAACAAGAAGTATCCTTGGTTTCTAGATCTATCAAGGCTTTGGCTAGAACTTTAAGGGTTCCTATTATTTGCCTTGCCCAGCTTAACCGTGACACCGAAAAAAATGAAGGCAAAGTACCATCTTTAGCTAATTTAAGAGAATCTGGTTCTATTGAACAAGATGCTGATATCATCATGCTTATGTATAGAGAAGACTACTATACAAATATGGGCCAATCCGTTAAGAGCAAAGGTTGGGCAAAAGATAAGAAACAACCGGAAGAACAAGAAGAAAAACAGCCAAAGAAAGATAATTCACTTTCCGATGTTAAGATTCTTGTCGCGAAAAATAGAAACGGTTCGACTGATAAATTGACTCTTTTGTTTAAGAGAGATTTCTCAAGGTTTGATGAGCCTTCCGATGATTATCTAAATAAAATGGCCGAAATGGAAAAAGAACGTGGTATAGATTAATGCTATCTATTGTTTTTGTTGGCTCAGGTAGCAAAGGCAATGCTACTTTAATTAAATCTAATTCCACCCTTATTATGATTGATGATGGATTGCCTAAATGTAGGATTAATGAAGGATTAAAGCTTTTTGATGCCTCAATTTCAGATATAAATGCCATATTTATTACCCATAATCATTCTGACCATATAAAAGGATTAGAAGTCTTGGGGGATGATTTGCCTTTATATGCAGGGGTATCTACTTTTCCTAGAGGAACTAAATATAATAGGATTAAGTCTTATAAGACCATAAGTATTGGTTCGATTAGAATTACTCCAATTGGAGTATCTCATGATGCTCCTAATCCTTTAAATTACATCATTGAAGACGATGATGAATCTATTGGATATGTAACTGATACTGGTTATCTTAGCGATAAGAATCTTTCCTTATTAGAAAATAAAACTTATTACCTATTAGAATCGAATCATGATGTCTCAATGGAATTAAATAGCAATAGAAGCAAGATTCTTATCGATAGGGTTCTCTCTGACAAAGGGCATCTTTCTAATGCAGCTTCGGCCGGGTATGCCTGCATGTTAATTGGAGATAAGACTAAAGCAATTTATCTAGGACATATTAGCGAAGACTGCAATAGTGAAGAGAAAGCATTGTCTACCTACAAAAGGATATTTAAGAAAAAGAATATCGATTTTGATTCATATGAAATTATTCCTACTAAGCAAAAAGAAATAGTTAAAGGTGGTAGTTGGTGAAAATATCTATCTATTGCATTGGCAAATTAAAAGAATCTTATTGGGTAGCAGCCTGCAATGAATATATAAAAAGAATTAACCCATATATCAAAATAGAGGTAATAGAAGTGCCAGATTTACCTATTAAGGAAAACGCTTCTAATGCTGAAATTGAAGAAATTAAAAACCTAGAAGGAAGGAAAGTACTTTCTAAATTAAGCCCTTCTTCATACTTAGTTAGCCTTGATTTGAATCAAAAGCAATATGATTCAATCGAATTTGCTAGCCACCTAGAAAAGATGTTAGTCGCGTCACGTTCTAATCTTAATTTTATTATAGGGGGTTCTTTAGGTTTATCAGACGAACTTAAAAAGAGGGCGAATGAATCGATTTGTTTTGGAAAAGCAACATTCCCTCACCAATTAGCAAGGGTAATGTTATTAGAACAAATTTATCGGGCTTTCAGGATAAATAACCACGAGCCTTATCATAAGTAGACTTATATTTTCATTGCAACTTCGTAGGCTCTCCAAATAACAGTCCTTAAATTTCCTACAGCAAGGCAATCGCCAACTAGATAGGTGTTCTTGCCTTTCTTTATTAATGGATCAGGATTATATCCAACTGACATAATGACTGAATCTACTGGTAGTTTTAAAGATTTTTCGCCCTTTCTTTCAATTACGATTTCCTTATCATCAATTGAAGATAATTTGGCTTCTAGATAAGTAGGAATCTTATGTAATTTAAAGAAATCTCTTAAATAGGAAGAATTAGCTAAACATACTCCTCTTTGGGCGATTAAATCATCTTTCATTTCTACAATGATTGGCTTCTTTCCCTGTAAATAAAGCTCATAAGCAACTTCACATCCAGTTAATCCTCCACCTATAACGGCGACAGTTTCACCAACTTCTTTGCCATTTAGATAATCGATAGCATCTATTGCCTTCTCGCTTCCTTCGATGTTGAAACGTTTTGGTTTAGAACCTGTAGCAATTACATAGGCATCCGCATTTAAAAAAGAAATATCTTTGATTTCATTATTTAGGTGGACCTCGATTCCCATTTCATTAATTACATGTTCATACCAGGCTTCTAATCCTCTTAGTTTTCCTTTAAAAGAAGCTTTGGATGCAGGGATGAATGTTCCACCTAAATGATCGCTTTTTTCATAGATAACAGGGGTGTGTCCACGTAATTTTAATACACGGGCCGTCTCCATTCCTCCGATACCGCCTCCAATGATAGCAACTGTCTTTGGGTGTTTAGTAGGTTTTATATTATGAATCTTAGATTGCATTGTTTCGGCATTTATCGCGCATCTAGCCATATGTAAGGCATCTGAAAGAGTTTGGTCATTTGCCACACCTTTATAATGTGCCATAGTAAAGCAACCATTATGGCAACAAATGCAAGGACGTATATCTTCTTCCTTACCTTCTTTTAGCTTTGTAACCCATTCTTCATCTGCTAGGAATTGTCTAGCGACTCCCATGGCGTCAATTTTATTTTCCTTAATGGCTTTAGCTGCTACTTTTGGATCCATTCTTCCCGCAACTACGATAGGTACATTTACAAACGGTTTTAAAGCAATTGCATCTTCAAGATTACAATTCTCTTCCATATAAATCGGAGGATGTGCCCAATACCAAGCATCATAGGTTCCATTATCGCAGTTAAGCATGTCATAGCCAGCATCCACTAGCATCTTGGCAGCTATTTTACTTTCCTCAAAATCCCTTCCAGCTTCTTTATATTCTTCATGAGGAAGAGCGCCTTTATTAAACCCCTTAGTCTTAGAGATAATTGAATATCTTAAAGATACTGGATAGTCTTTCCCGCATCTTTCCTTAATGGCTTTTACTATCTCTATTGGGAAGCGATATCTATTTTCTAATGAACCCCCGTATTCATCTTTCCTTCTATTTACATATTTCAAAGTGAATTGATCTAATAGATATCCTTCATGTACGGCATGGACTTCAATTCCATCGACTCCTGCATCTTTGCACAATTTAGAAATACGAGCAAAAGCATCTATCATCTTATGTATTTCTTTTATAGTCAAAGCCCTGCTAGGACATTTATCCGACCATCTATTCGGGGCAGGGGAAGAAGAGGCACATATCTTCTCTATATCCAAGAATGGTTTGCATAATAATTTCAGTGGCTTGTTGTTATTTATTGTAACCATCATTTGGTTAACTGCCATTGAACGTCCAAAACCTGCTGTAAGTTGGACAAACATCTTAGACCCATATGAATGTATTTCATCCATGAACTTCTTTAGTTTCTTATACATTCCCTTGTTTGAATATAACCATTGCCCACCCATTGGGTTTTGTATTGGGGCAATGCCAGGAAGGATGAGTCCTACATTGTTTTTGGCTTTTCCTAATAAGAATTTTGCGGCTTCTTCATCGAAATGGGGACGTTCCATCCATCCAAAAATAGAAGTCCCTCCCATAGAAGTCATAACAATGCGGTTTTTAATCTCGCAGTTATTAATTCTCCAAGGTGTAAATAACGGTTCTAACTCTTTATCCATAAATATGTCCTTTAATCGAACTGATTTTAGCATGCGAAAAGAAATTAACGATATTCAAATCTTTTTAATGTGTCTATTTTTAATTATTTAGTCTAATAAACCAAAATGAGCCATTGCCTTAGCCCATCCATCATTATCTATGTCATCAGTTACATAATCTGCGACTGATTTTGCTTCCCCATTTCCATTGCCCATGGCAACAGAAGTCCCTGCAAATAGAAGCATTTCGATATCATTAGAAGCATCGCCAATAGTCAAGGCATTTTCTTGTTCATATCCATAATATTCAAGTACGGATAATATTCCTTTTGCCTTATCTGAATCTTTTAACATGATATCAACGGCAAATTCGTCCCATCTAGCAGATTTACAATCTTCAAGGTGAGGAAGTATCAAAGATTCTTCAAATTCGTCGCAAAAGGCGATCATTTGATAGACAGTTCTATCATAATGGTCTGGGAATGTTCTTGGTTGAGGGAACCTTGTTCCATATTTTTCATGAGCAGAAATAACTCTTTCATCAATCATGTTGATATGACCTTCGTTTTCTTCAATTAAGGTCAAACCAAATTTAAGTTTTTTAGCAAAAAGAATCATTTTATCTACTACAGTAGGTGGGATTGGATATCTATAGATGATGTTACCTCCGATGATTGCATTGCTTCCATTCATCGTTATAAGTCCATCTGGGTGAAATAGATTTAAAACACCAGATTTCCTGATTAAGTAATAATTCCTGCCAGAGCACAAGAAAACCTTTATCCCGTTCTCCTGCATTTTCTCGATAGCTTCGATTGCAGATGGAGGAACCCTATTTGTCTTATGGGAGAATAATGTTCCATCAATATCGGTGAACACTATCTTGATTTTGTCTTTCTTGTTAACTATCGCTTCTTTCATCTTAACTATATATTTTACACGATTAATCCTTATATAGATAAACCAAGTTTAACGATTTAATCAATATGTCGATAAAAATGAGTACATATGTTGAATAAGTATATTTTTATCGTTAATCTATCCATATAGGAGGCAAAAAAATGCCAAAAATAAAAGTAGTCCAATATGGATGTGGGAAGATGAGTAAATACATCCTCCGTTACCTCGTCGACAAGGGTGCCCAAATCGTCGGTGCCATTGATGTTAATCCTAAAATCGTTGGGATGGATGTCGGTGAATTTGCAGAGCTTGGCTATAAATTAGGAGTCAAGATCTCTAATAACGCTGATGAAGTATTAGATTCTTGCGATCCTGACATTGCAGTTGTCACCTTATTCTCTACCGTCGAAGATTGTTTCCCTCACTTCATGAAATGTCTTGAAAGAGGAATCAATGTCATCACAACTTGCGAAGAAATGACTTATTGCTGGAATACAGATCCATTACATGCGAATATCCTAGATAAAACCGCTAAAGAAAACGGTGCGACTATCGTAGGAAGCGGCATGGAGGATATATTCTGGGTCAATATGGTTGCTTTAGTTGCAGGAGGTTGCCATAAGATTAGCAAAATAGAAGGTGCAGTTTCTTATAATGTTGAAGAATATGGCTTAGCATTAGCAAAAGCCCATGGGGTTGGATTAACTCCTGAAGAATTCGAAAAGACATTAGCACATCCTGAAACAATAGTTCCTTCTTATGTCTGGAATAGTAATGATGCTTTGGCAAGTGCCTTGGGATTATCGATTGAATCCACCACCCAAAAAGCAGTCCCATATTTCGAGGATAAAGATATTTATTCCAAGACGATGGGAAGAACCATCAAGAAAGGTGAATGTGTTGGAATGGCAGCGGTAGTCACTACCAAAACCCATCAAGGAATCACTCTTGAAACCCAATGCATTGGTAAAGTATATGGCCCAGATGATGGAGATATGTGCGATTGGAAGATCAGTGGCGAACCAAATACTGAATTCCATGTCGTTAAACCTGCAACAGTTGAACATACCTGTGCAACAATAGTAAATAGAATTCCTGATGTCATTTCGGATGAACCAGGATTAATAACCTTGGATGAACTACCATGTAATGAATATATGGTTTATCCAATGGAAAATTATATCTATTAATAACAACTTCATCTTACTAGGAGGGGCAACCCTCCTTTTCCTTTGTGTGACGGGCATGTCGCATATCTAAAGGGTGAAAGTCCCGAATAGGAATG
>ENA-ORPK01001577-ORPK01001577.1-human-gut-metagenome-genome-assembly--contig:-NODE-1577-length-17682-cov-5.840075_pt1 | contig 17682 bp, 18 predicted proteins | sample MGYA00242139_ERZ509068 | MGnify/ENA primary metagenome ERZ509068 (study PRJEB26280, sample SAMEA2338687) | human gut metagenome | biome: human gut; feature: human-associated habitat; material: faeces... | reverse complement strand
CGCACGCGCAATGGCGATCCGCTGCTGCTGCCCACCGGATAACTGGTTTGGCATTCTTTTTTCATAGCCGTCAAGGTTGACCAGCTTCAGGGCATATTTGATCTTGTCATCGATATAGGATTTGCTTTTGTTTTTGATCTTCAGACCAAAAGCAATGTTTTCTGCAATGTTCATATGCGGAAAGAGTGCGTATTTCTGGAAAACAGTATTGAGCTGTCTTTTGTTGGGCGGAAGAGAAGTGATATCTTCACCGCTAAATAACACCTTACCGCTGTCCGGTGTTTCAAAACCGCCGATGATACGCAGGGTTGTTGTCTTGCCACAGCCACTTGGTCCTAAAAGGGTCAGGAATTCATTCTCGCGGATGTATAGATTCAGATCGTCAAGAACCATTGTGTTGTCAAAAGATTTATTGATGCCGATTAGATCGATCAGTCTGTTACTCATTTGTATCCTCCTTATGCGTGCGCCCGTTAAAAGCTTGGCGGGCTTGTGACCCAGATTACAACTGCGCCGTGTTTACCGGCTTCTAAATAGTGTTTTTTAGAAGGTGTAAAATAAAAAGCATCCCCTTTTTTTGCCTGATGTACTTTTTGCCCAAGATGAATTTTGACTTGACCGCTCAGTACATAACCGAATTCTTCTCCTTCATGCGGCAGATCGGGATAAATGGAACCGTAAGGCTCCAGTGTCAGCCGGATCGGTTCCATTTCATTTTTCTGGGCATTTGGAATGATCCATTCTATTTTGTTATGAAGCTCGTCATCCTTCTTTTCAAAAAAGTCATCCTTTGTAAAGACAATCTGAGAGTCTTCTTCTTCATTAAAAAATTCCTTCAGATCTGTACCGAGACACTGCAGAATGTCTGTCAGTGTCGAGATGGAAGGAGAAGTCAGATTACGTTCCAGCTGGGAGATAAATCCTTTGGAAAGCTCTGCCCGGTCGGCAAGTTCCTCCTGTGTCAGTGATTTCTGAATGCGAAGCTCCTTCAGCTTCAGTCCGATATCCATAAAAACTCCTTTACCGCATTATGTAAAATCAGCGTAAAAAATAACAGTTAAATAAACTTCAAGTTTAGCTTTGCTAAACAATCCGATATTCATTATACGGTATCGCGTCTAAATGTCAATCTTTTTCTTAACAAAAAAGATGGAATATGATAAGATATTTTTAGTGATTTTATGATTGCGGAAAATGGAGGTCTATCGATGACAAAAAATAAATACGTTGCGTATGTTTCTACCTATACAATGGGAGACAACCATGGCATCAAAATTTATGATGTAGATATGAAAAACGGAAGATTAAAAGAGAAGGATGAGGTGGAGATCACCAATTCTTCCTATATCACGATCTCACATAATGAAAAATATCTGTATTCTATTACAGATTTTGGCGTGGAAGCTTATGTGATCGAGCAGGATGGGGAACTGACCTGTATCAATCATGCGCCGATCAACGGTATGAGAGGCTGTTATCTTTCTACAGATTATGAGGACAGGTTTCTGTTTGTGGCAGGCTATCATGACGGAAAGATCACAGTGCTCAGACTGCGTGAGGACGGCGGTGTCGGCGAGATCACGGAGGAAATTTATCATAAAGGTATGGGAAGTATTGCAGAGCGTAATTTTCGTCCGCATGTCAACTGTGTCAAGATGACAAGGGACAATCATTATCTGATGGTTGCGGATATCGGAATGGATCATGTGGATGTCTATCGTCTGAATCATGAGACGGGGAAGCTGAAACATGTGGATGTGATCCGAAGTGAACTGGAATCTGCACCGCGTCATATCAAGATGACAAAGGATGGCAAATTTGTTTATATCGTACATGAACTGAAAAATTATATTGATGTGTATTCTTATGTGGAAGAGGATGGCAATCCTTTCTTTACAAAGATACAGAACATTCCGACTTTAAATGATTATCATGCAGGCGGATCCGCTGCAAGTGCATTGAATTTTTCCGCAGATGAGAAATATCTCGTCAGCTCCAATGCGGGAGACAACAGTGTCATTATTTATCGTATCGATCATAAGACAGGCTTTCTGGAAAAAATCCTCTGTCTGCCGATCAGTGGAGATTATCCGAAGGATGCAGCACTGTTTCCGGACAATAAACATCTGATCAGTTTAAATCATGAATCCAATACGATGACATTCTTTACAGTGGATCTGGAAAAAGGATTGCTTGTCATGAACGGTAAAGAGCTTCCGATCGAAAGCCCGAACTGCGTGATCTTCCATAAGCTGCAGGGATAAATAACAGGGAGGCTTCTATATGTGGTTTGTATTTGCTTTGTTGTCAGCCATCTTTGCTGCGCTGACGTCTATTCTGGCGAAGGTGGGTATTGACGGTGTCAATTCCAATCTGGCAACGGCAATCCGTACTGTGGTTGTTGTGATCATGGCGTGGGGCATGGTATTTCTGACAAATGTGCAGAGCGGGATTTCACAGATCAGCAGAAAAAGCTGGATTTTTCTGATATTATCCGGCCTTGCAACAGGGGCATCATGGCTATGCTACTATAAAGCACTGCAGATGGGCGATGCGTCCAAGGTCGTTCCGGTCGACAAATTAAGTGTTGTGCTCACACTGATCCTCGCATTTGTATTTTTGCATGAGGATTTCACAGCAAAGTCCATCGTGGGCTGTATCCTGATCGGTGCAGGCACGCTGGTCATGGTACTATAGTTACGAATATAATATGGATGAAAATAAATGGGAAGAACTCATTCACTGAGTTCTTCCCATTCTTCATATCGCTGCTCCAGTGTTTCCTGCAGGGCAGTCTGCTTTTTGGAAAGTTCCTGCAGCTTTGCAACATCCGTTGCGATCGCGGGATCTGCCATCTGTTCATTTAGCTGCGCAATTTCATCTTCCAGTGCTGCAATGTCATCTTCACATTTGCGGAGCCGGTTTTCTTTTTTCCGTTTCAGTGCCTGTTCTTCCTTTTGCTGCTGCCAGGAAAGCTTGGAATCGGAGCCAGACTCTGCAGCATCGGTATTGGCTCCTGCTGTAGTTGTCTGACCATTGGGCTGTACCTCACCGGATGGCTGCTCGACGACATCTTTCTTTTCCAGATAATAATCATAATTACCGGCGAAAGAGTAAAACTGTTTGTTATAAAGATCCAGAATCCGGGTGGCTGTCTGGTTGACAAAGTATCTGTCGTGGGATACATACAGGACAGTTCCTTCGTAATCATTCAGTGCCTGCTCCAAAATTTCTTTGGAGGTAATATCCAGATGGTTGGTCGGCTCGTCCAGGATCAAAAAGTTAGCATTAGACAACATTAACTTGGCAAGAGAAACACGTCCGCGTTCCCCGCCGCTGAGTTCACTGATCTTTTTAAAGACGTCATCACCGGTAAAGAGAAAAGCAGCCAGCGTATTACGGATCTGTGTATTGGTAAGCGTAGGATAATCGTCAGAGATCTCGTCAAACAATGTCTTTTCGCTGTGCAGGACATGGTGTTCCTGATCGTAGTAACCGATCTCTACCTTGCTGCCTAAACGGATCTGACCGCTGTCCATGGATTCGAGTTCGTTGATGATTTTCAAAAGGGTTGTTTTGCCCGTTCCGTTGTCGCCGATGATTGCAACATGCTCACCACGTTTGATCTCGATATCGACATGCTCAAACAGGGTAAGAGAGCCAAAGTGTTTGGAGAGATCTTCAATAGAAAGAACATCATTTCCGCTGATGATCTGCGGCGTCAGCTTCAGATGCATATCATCCCGGATCTCAACCGGTTTTTCTAATAGCTCCATTTTATCCAGCATTTTTTCACGACTTTCCGCACGTTTGATCGATTTTTCCCGGTTGAAGGATTTCAGTTTGTCGATGACCTGTTGCTGGTGGTGGATTTCTTCCTGTTGTTTTAAGTAGGCATTCACTGCTGCCTTGCGGAGCATGGCAGCTTTTGCTGCATAATCGGAATAATTGCCTGCGTAGCTTCTGACAAGTCCGTTTTCGATCGCGATCACCTTTGTGACAACACGATCCAGAAAATAACGGTCATGGGATACGATCAGAACAGCCCCCTTATAGCTTCTGAGGTATGTCTCCAGCCAGCTGATCGAAGCGATATCCAGATGGTTGGTCGGCTCATCGAGGATGATCAGATCCGGGCTCTGCAGCAGCAGCTTGGCAAGAGAAACTCGTGTTTTCTGTCCGCCTGAAAGAGTAGAGATCTGTTTGTCAAAATCTTCATCCAAAAAACTGAGACCTTTTAAAACGCCGGTCAATTCACTTTTATAGAGCAGCCCGCCTCTGACCTCAAAATCATGTGTCATACGGGTATAGCGGTCCATGATCTCTTCAAGCTGCGTACCTTCACAATGCTTCATGGATTCTTCCAGATCGCGGAGCTGTTGTTCCATAGAGACAAGGTCCTGTTTGACGCTGAGCAGCTCTTCGTAAATGGTGTGGGAACTTGACAGGTCAGACTGCTGTGCCAGATAACCGAAGGTTTTATCTTTTGCAAAGGTAATAAGACCCTCATCAGCGGGAAGCTGTCCGATGATCATTTTCAGAAGCGTTGTTTTGCCTGCGCCGTTTACACCGACGATGGCAGCTTTTTCATGTTCTTCCAGCTGAAAAGATGCCTGTTTTAAGATCGGATGGTCTACAAATGTTTTCGATAAATTCTGACAGGATAATATCATAATGAGTTGCCTCCTAAAATTCATACAGAATTTATCATACCAAAAATAAAAACAAATTTCCACCATTCAGACAGTAAAAACAAACATCATAGCAGCCCATAAATATTTTGACACAGATTTAACAAGGTTATATAATAGAAACAATGATTAAAGGAGGCGCAAAATTGGAAGCAAAAGAGATTTCGCAGGCTGTTGTCAGCCGCCTGCCCAGATATTTTCGCTATCTGGGAGAACTGAAGGATGAGGGAGTGGAACGGATATCCTCACAGGAGCTTTCAAAGCTGATGCGTGTGACCGCGTCGCAGATACGACAGGATTTTAATAATTTCGGCGGTTTCGGTCAACAGGGCTATGGCTATAATGTAGAATACTTATATACGGAGATTGGTAAGATACTCGGACTGGATCAGACACACAGGCTGATCATCATCGGTGCGGGACATCTCGGACAGGCGATCGCCAATTATATGAATTTTGAACGCAGAGGTTTTCTGATCAAGGGGCTGTTTGATGCGGATCCGGTTCTGGCAGGCAAGATGGTACGGCAGATACCGGTAAGACCGATGGAGGAGTTGGAGCAGTTTATCCAGGCAAATAATATCGATATCGGCGTTCTGACGATCCCAAAGGACGGAGCTGCGGCGGTATCTGACCGTCTGGTGAAATGCGGGATCAAGGCGATTTGGAATTTTGCCCATCTGGATCTGGATGTACCGGACAGTGTGCAGGTAGAAAATGTACATCTGTCGGACAGTCTGATGAAGCTGTCTTATAATATAAGAAACAGTTCCGGATCGTAACGGCAGAAAAAGAAGGTGGTCATTTGGCACGCAGAGATGATAGATATGTGCAGGCGATCGACGGCAAAAAGATACCGATCCTGACGCTGGATCAGAAGTGGCACAGGCTTTTTACACAGACCGGTGTCAGTGCCGAGATCAAGCGGAAAGAAGAAAAAGTAAATGAGCTTCTGAAAAAGCAGGGCGGATTGCAGACCAGACAGAAGGATATCAAGCGCCTGAAAAACAAGCTGATGCAGGAAGTGCTTTCTTCCATGGAAGGAGAAGAAAAGCCGAAGGGCAGATCCAGAGAAGAAAACGGAAAGCTGATCGAGGAATGTAACGAAAAGCTGGAAGAGGGCGGCGCAGCACTTCTGGAAGTGGAAAAGAAGCTGGAAAAAGAAAACAGAGAGCTTATGGTGCTTTCCATGGAGGTCTGTTATGATCTGATGCAGGAAAACGGCGAGCAGATCGAGCAGATTGACGAATGGATCAACCAGATGCGGATCGAACTGAAAAAGAACGTTGTCAGAAAGCAGCAGAAAGAGCTGTACAATCAGGAGCTGTATACTTATATGCATGATATTTTCGGACCGGATGTGATGGAGCTGTTTGATCTGAAGTACCAGCCAAAGCTGAAAGCGGTCGAAAAGGAAGAAAATAGCGGAGGCGAAAAGAAATGAAAGAGCTTGTAACGGCAGATGGTATGCGGCAGATCGAAAAGTATGCCATGGAAAAGCTGCAGCTTTCCGATGCGATCCTGATGGAACGCGCAGCATTGTTTTCTGCAGCGGTGCTGGAAAAAGAACTGAAAAAACGGGGCAGAAAAAAGCATGCCAGGATTCTGGTGCTGTGCGGCGTTGGCAATAACGGCGGCGACGGACTGGCACTTGCCCGTATCTTATATGAACATGGCTACAGGGTATTTGTTGTGCTTCTGGGAGACCGGAAAAAGCAGACTGAGCTGAATAAAAAACAGCAGCAAATACTGGAGAGCCTGCAGATCAAGATCGGAGACACCATCCGGACGGATATCGAATATGATGGTATTGTGGATGCAATGCTCGGAATTGGGATCACACGCGGTCTGAGCGGCGTTTTTGCGGAGGCGGTGGAAACCGTCAATCAAATGGATGCATTTAAGCTGGCGATCGATATCCCGACAGGGATCCATGCGGATCTCGGGCTTTGTCAGACCGTAGCCTTTCAGGCAGATGCGACTGCTGCCTTTGGCTGTATCAAGACAGGGCTATTGCTGGCAGAGGGCAGATACGCAAGTGGCAGGAAGTATCTCGGAAGCTGTGGAATGACCTATCCCGGCGGACAGTCAGGGCAGATGATTTATTTTATGCCGGAAAAGAAGGATATCAAAAAAGCACTACGGCGACAGCCGGGCGGTAACAAAGGATCCTTCGGAAAGCTTGCAGTCATAGCAGGCAGTGAAAAGACACCGGGCGCGGCACTTTTATGTACAAAGGCGGCGTTTGCGACGGGCTGCGGCTATATCCGGCTGATGACGGCGGAAGAAAATAAAAAGCTGGTGCTTTCTGTACCGGAGGTCGTTTTCCAGCCGCGCCAGGAAGAAGAGATCGTGCCAATGCTGCAGTTTGCCTCCTGTCTGGCAATCGGACCGGGCATTGGTACATCGGAGGAAACAAAGTTATTTTTACAGGCTGTATTACGGGAACTGGTGAAAAGTGGAAAACAGCTTCCGGTTGTGCTTGATGCGGATGCACTGAATCTGTTAGCGGCGGATGAAAGTTTGTGGAAGCTTACCGCAGAGAGCGGGGCGGCAGTGATCTGCACACCGCATATGGCGGAATTTGCAAGGCTTGCCCATGTAACGGTAGAGCAGATTAGGGAAAACCGGCTGCAGCTTGCAGGGCAGTTTGCACAGGAGAAAAACTGCATCCTTGTCCTGAAGGATGCGACAACGATCGTGGCAGCACCGGATGGCAGAATCTGTATACTGCCGGTCGGAAATGACGGTATGGCAGTAGCAGGCAGCGGAGATGTGCTGACAGGTACGATCGCCGGTATTGCAGCACGGCTTACAGACAGCTTTCTGGCAGCCTGCTGCGCTGTTTACCTGCACGGGCTTTCCGGGGAGAAAGCTGCACGCAAAAAAGGAAATGCTGCCATGCTTCCGACAGATCTGATTTCTCATTTGGGGAAAGTACTCAAACATATAGATCAAAAAAGGGATTGGTAATTGAAACTGCAAAAAGAAAAGAGGATGATTACTATGAAAAACTATGAAAGAGTATGCGCCTATATTGATCTGGATGCGATATTACACAATATGGACTGCATGAAGAAAAACATTGCAAAGGATACAAAAATCGTTGCGGTGATCAAGACAGACGGCTATGGACATGGAGCAGTCCGGATCGCAAAGCAGCTCGAAGACATTCCATATGTATGGGGCTATGCAGTTGCAACAGCGGAAGAAGCATTGATCCTGCGTCATGCGGGGATGCAGAAACCGATCCTGATCCTGGGCTATACTTTCCCTTATTCTTATGAAGATATGATCCGGGAAGAGATCAGACCGGCGGTCTTCAGGGAAGATCAGGCAAAAGCCTTTTCTGAGGCGGCTGTCAGACTGGGTAAAACAGCCAGGATACATATTAAGGTAGATACGGCGATGTCCCGTATCGGTATTAAGCCGGATGCAGAAGGTCTTGCGTTCATTGAGCAGGTAATGGAGCTTCCGGGAATCGAGGTAGAAGGTATTTTTACTCATTTCGCAAAGGCAGATGAGAAGGATAAAACAGCTGTTTTGAAACAGCTTTCCATCTATCAGGCGTTCCTGAAAAAAGTAGAAGAAACCTGTACAAAGGAGATCCCGTTAAAGCATTGTTCCAACAGTGCAGGTATTTTGGAGTTACCGCAGGCTAACATGAATCTGGTAAGAGCCGGTATTACCTTATACGGGCTGTGGCCTTCCAATGAAGTGAAAAAAGAAATGCCGCTGAAACCTGTCATGTCCTTAAAGAGCCATGTAGTATACGTCAAAACGATCGAAAAGGGCACACAGGTCAGCTACGGCGGAACTTATGAAGCGCCGGAAAAACGCGTGATCGCAACGATCCCGGTTGGCTATGGGGACGGATATCCGCGTCTGCTTTCCGGAAAGGGCTATGTGCTCATCCACGGAAAGAGGGCACCGATCACCGGCAGAGTCTGCATGGATCAGTTTATGGTTGATGTAACGGATATCATGCCTGTTGCCATGGGCGACGAAGTGACGCTGATCGGAACGGATGGTGCAGAAAAGATCACAATGGAACAGCTCGGCGATCTGAGCGGACGTTTTAACTATGAGCTTGCCTGCGATATTTCCAAGAGAGTACCTCGCGCTTTTGTGAAAAACGGAGAGATCGTGGCAACAAAAGATTATTTTACCGATTATGAGTAATATCTAAAAGAATACAACATGAATTTTTTGGAAATACTTTTGAAAAAGAACAAAAAAGGAGCGTTGTATTTCATGAGACGTGGCGATGTTTATTATGCAGATTTAAGACCGGTTGTCGGCAGCGAACAGGGCGGGATCAGACCGGTTCTGATCGTACAGAATGATGTGGGGAACAGACATAGTCCGACGATCATCTGCGCAGCCATTACCTCAAAGATGAATAAGGCGAAGCTGCCTACGCACATTGAACTTTCCGCGCAGCGGTATCACATGGTAAAGGATTCCGTGATCCTGCTGGAACAACTGCGTACGATCGATAAACTCAGACTGAAGGATAAGATCTGTCATCTGGATGAATCCATTATGCAAAAGGTGGATAAGGGTCTGATGATCAGCCTGCAGCTTGATACATAGAAGCAGACAGGTTTGACGAATATACATGAAGATGATATAGTTATGAGTAAAATGACAATTACAAAGGAGAGATTATTTTATGGACGAAGCGACCGGCGCGGTCAGTCTGATCCTGTTTCTGGCACTTCTGGCGATCGAGATCGTTATGTACGGATTCGGCAGAGCGATCCAGAGCCTCAACAGTGGAAAGATCCAAGAAATGGCAGAAGCAGGAAATAAAAGGGCGGAACAGATCGAGAGGATCATGGATCAGCCTGTGGATTATATCAATACGATCCAGACGTTTACTATTCTGATTCATCTGGTTATGGGTGGTTTCTTTCTGGCGGTCTTTAAACGGCTGTTTACAAGGATTCCGGGTATGAGAGGAACAATCGCAGTATTTCTGGCGGTCTTTGCGCTTTTACTGATCCTGTTTGTGGCAGGGGTGCTGGTTCCGAAAAAGATCGCAACCAAATATCCGAAGCAGTGGGCGTTTGCTTTTATCAGACCGATCCGGGCTCTGCTTGTGGTCTGGACACCGGTGACAAAGCTGTTTGATCTTCTGGCAAATCTGATCGTCAGACTGTTTGGCATCAATCCGCATGCACTGACAGCCGATGTGACGGAAGAAGAAATCCTGTCGATGGTCAATGAAGGACATGAGCAGGGTGTGCTGCAGGAAAGCGAAGCGCAGATGATCACCAACATCTTTGAGTTTACGGATAAGGATGCTAAGGATATCATGACGCACAGATCGAGCATTGTGGGAATTGAAGCCAATACGACGCTCAGAGATGCGGTAGATTTTATGCTGAGTGAGAAAAACTCACGTTATCCTGTCTACATAGACAATATCGATCATATTATCGGGATCATTCATTTGAAGGATGCCTGCAGAGTGCTGGAGGGCGGAAAAAACGATAACCGGCCGATCAAGCAGATCAAGGATCTGATCCGGGAAGCACGATTTATTCCGGAGACAAGAAATATTGACACACTGTTCCGTTCCATGCAGTCGCTGAAGACACACATGGTCATTGTGATCGATGAATACGGGCAGACAACGGGACTGGTTGCCATGGAAGATATCCTGGAGGAGATTGTCGGCAATATTTTAGATGAATATGACGAGGACGAGACATATATCCAGGAAAAGGGTGAGGATCGCTATGAGATCGACGGCCTGACCCAGCTTTCGGATCTTTCGGAAAAGCTGGATATTGATTTTTCGGGTGAAGAATTTGAAACGCTGAACGGGCTTTTGGTCGCTCATATGGGACATATCCCGCAGGAAGGCGATACATTTGACATGGACTACGGAGGCTATAATTTCAAGGTCATGTCAGTAGAAAATAAAGTGATCAAAACTGTACTTGTTACAAAACTGGATACAAAACAGGAAGAAAATGAAGAAAAAGGAGAACAATAAGTATGTCAGGACATTCAAAATTTGCAAACATCAAGCATAAGAAAGAGAAAAACGATGCAGCAAAGGGTAAAATTTTTACGATCATCGGACGTGAGATCGCAGTTGCTGTAAAAGAAGGCGGCGGACCGGATCCGGCAAATAACTTTAAGCTTGCTACCGTTATTGCAAAAGCAAAGGCAAACAATATGCCGAATGATACGATCGAAAGAGGTATTAAAAAAGCAGCCGGTGATAACGGCAATGTCGTATACGAACATGTTACATATGAAGGTTACGGTCCGAGTGGAATCGCGATCATCGTAGATGCGCTGACCGATAACAAAAACCGTACAGCCGCAAATGTCAGAAGTGCCTTCACAAAAGGAAGCGGAAGCATCGGAACACAGGGCTGTGTTTCTTTCATGTTTGATAAAAAGGGACAGATCATCATCGATAAGGAAGAATGTGAAATGGAAGCAGATGATCTGATGATGCTTGCACTGGATGCGGGTGCGGAAGATTTCGCGGAAGAGGATGACAGCTATGAGATCCTCACACAGCCGGATGATTTCCAGCCCGTTTATGATGCGATCAAGGATGCAGGAATTGAAATGGCATCTGCGGAAGTTACCATGATCCCACAGAATTACGTAACACTGACGGATGAAAATGATATTAGACAGTTGAACCGTACACTGGATCTGTTGGATGAAGATGATGATGTACAGGCAGTATATCATAACTGGGATGAATAAGATGAATGCAGCGGAGCTGTTTGCGGAAAAACAGGCATATCTGGATCAATTCCATGCGTCCGGATATCCGGCTGCTTTTGAAGATTACCAGTCGCAAGTCAGAGCATTTTTTGATGCCTGTGACAGTACCTGCCCGGCAGAAGAAAAAAATATAGAAGATTTCTGTAAAGAAATCGCAGGGCAGATCAGCAGCTGTGCAGCAGAGCAGAAAAAGCAGGCGGGTTTCCGTAACGAAAGAGAAGAAGAGGCGTGGCAGAGAAACTGTAATCTGTTTATGGTTGCTTATGTCTTCCCGGCAATTCTGGAATGCAGGAACAGCTACTATAAGCCGCTGGTCAAAGCGATTGAAAGGACATGGGCGAAAACCTTTAAAAGCAGTAAGATAAAGGCTGCGACCTTTGAGACGATCAACAGCGGATTTCACAAAAAAATACTGGGGTTATTTTAGGAGAAAACTATGGAAAACAGCAAAGAATACAAAAAAGGAACACTTTGTGTACAGGCAGGCTGGCAGCCCAAAAACGGTGAGCCGAGAATACTGCCGATCTATCAGTCGACGACGTTCAAATATGAGTCGACCGAGCAGATGGGAAGGTTATTTGATCTGGAAGAGGAAGGCTATTTCTACACCAGACTGCAAAATCCGACCAATGATTGTGTAGCGCAGAAGATCTGCGAACTGGAAGGCGGCGCAGCAGCCATGCTGACATCTTCCGGACAGGCAGCCAATTATTACGCAGTGTTTAATATCTGCGGTGCGGGAGATCATGTGATCATGTCTTCCAGTGTATATGGAGGTACGTTCAATCTGCTGACAGTCACTATGCAGCGTATGGGGATCACCTGTACGGTCATCGATCCCGACTGCAGCGAAGAAGAACTGAATGCAGTATTTCAGGAGAATACAAAATGTGTTCTCGCAGAAAGCATTGCGAATCCGGCGCTCGTGGTACTGGATTTTGAAAAATTTGCAAAGGCTGCACATGCACACGGAGTTCCGCTGATCGTGGATAATACATTCCCGACACCGATCAATTGTAAGCCTTTTCAGTTTGGTGTGGATATTGTAACGCATTCCACCACAAAATATATGGATGGGCATGCCATGACAGTCGGGGGTGCGATCGTGGACAGCGGTAATTTTGACTGGACAAAATATCCGGATAAGTTCCCTGGGCTCTGTTATCCAGATGAATCTTATCACGGCGTTAATTATACGGAGCGGTTCGGCAAGAAAGCCTATATCACAAAGGCAACAGCACAGCTGATGCGGGATCTCGGTTCTATTCCGTCTCCGATGAATGCCTTTTTGTTAAATATCGGACTTGAGACATTGCATCTGCGTGTTCCCCGTCACTGTGAAAATGCACAGAAGGTTGCAGAATTCCTGGAAGCACATGATAAAGTGAAATGGGTGAATTATCCGGGACTGAAAAGTAATAAATATTATGATCTGGCACAGAAATATATGCCAAACGGTACCTGTGGTGTTATTTCTTTTGCGGTAGACGGTACAAAAGAAGATACCGTAAGATTTATGGATGCACTGAGGCTGGCAGCAATTGTGACACATGTGGCAGATGCAAGAACGTGCGTTCTGCATCCCGCAAGCCATACGCACAGACAGATGAATGAGCAGCAGCTCAAAGAAGCCGGTGTGGATCCGGGCATGATCCGTCTTTCTGTCGGTATTGAGGATGTGGCAGATATCATTGCGGATTTGGAGCAGGCGCTGAAAACGTTGTAAGAACGAGGAGAGATACGATGGACAGACTGGCAATAGTTGTACCTTGTTATAATGAAGAGGAAATGCTTCCTCTGACAACAAAAGAACTGACAGGTGTACTTTCTGATCTGATCACAAAGCAGAAGATCGCACAGGACAGTTATATTTTATATGTGGATGACGGAAGCAAAGACAGCACATGGGAACTGATCAGAAAATTTCATGAAGAAGAAAAAAAGGTGTTCGGACTGAAACTTGCTGGTAATGTGGGACATCAGAATGCATTGACGGCAGGTATGCTGAATGCCATGGAGCATGCGGATATCATGATCTCCATTGATGCGGATCTGCAGGATGATACGGCTGTGATGGAAGAAATGGTAGATAAATTCCATGAAGGCAAGGATATTGTATATGGTGTCAGAAATGACCGGAAAAAGGATTCCTTCTTTAAAAGAACAACAGCACAGATGTTTTATAAGGTAATGGCTGCCTTTGGCGTAAAGACCGTTTATAATCATGCGGATTACCGTCTGATGAGTAAACGTGCATTGCAGGAGTTTTCCAAATATCAGGAGATCAATCTGTACCTGCGCGGTGTCATGCCACTCATCGGGTATGAAACCGACTGCGTTTATTATGAGAGAAAAGAGCGTGTGGCTGGCGAATCGAAATATCCGCTGAAAAAAATGCTTGCACTTGCATGGAACGGAATTACGTCTTTCAGCGTAAAGCCAATCGATTTTATTACTGCACTCGGCGGTTTTCTGATCTTTTTATGTGTGATCGCGGCGGTGTATGCGCTTGTTTCTTATTGTAACGGACATACGGTGCCGGGGTGGACTTCCCTGATCTTATCCATCTGGTTCTTAGGAGGCATGCAGCTTGTGGCGATCGGTATGATCGGACAGTATATCGGTAAAATTTATATAGAGGTCAAGCACAGACCGCGTTATAATGTGGAAACCTATTTAAATCATGATAATGAGTGATGTTTTTATGTCTGGTATAGGAGTATGCAGAAAAGCCGGGGCATGCAAATGGAAAAGGAGAAAGAAACATGATGCAGCAACATGATGGAATACAGGAAGCGTCGGACGATTCTCTTGCAAAGCGTCCGGTTAAATTTATTAAAAATCCGTTGCCGGGTCCGAAACCGCATGTCAAAAAAGAAATGAATTATGATTATGAGGTACCCCCGGATAAAATGTTTTTCGATATTGATAAACCAAGCAGAAATTATTATGATCTGCCTTAACAGAAGACCCGACAGCAATGTGCTGTCGGGTCTTGTTATAATTCACAAAAAAGGAAGAAAAATATGTGCAATCTTGACAAATGATAAGGGAGCAATTATAATACCAAAATACAGGTATACAATTTAACCCTGTATAGCAGAAAAGGAGGAGACTTATTATGAAAAAGTCAATCGCATTATTGTTATGTACAGCTTTAACAGCTGGAATGTTAGTTGGTTGTGGCAGCACAGCAGAAGCTCCTGCAACAGAAGAACAGCAGGCTGCTGAATAATCAGATTAAGTTTACTACTTCTTATAGTAGGAACGATTGAATAAAGCGCAGGTTTCATAGACAGTAAAGTCTTGAGACCTGCGCTTCTTTTTTATATCTTCTTTATTTGTTCGTAAGCATTTGCATATTCCGGCTGATCCCCGTTCACCGTTTCCGGTGATATCCGTTCACTTGGTTTGTAATCTTCAGTATCGGTGGCAAAGTTAGTATTTTTTTCTTAGGCTCTCTCCTTTGAGTTCAAATTTCACTGCTTTATGCACGATTCTGTCTAAGCAGGCTTCTGCAATGAGTTCGCTTTTGAAGACATTGTACCAGTCGGCTATCGGTAACTGGCTGGCCAGAATCATCGCTTTCCGGTTATACCGGTCATCAATGATCTGCTCAAAATCGTGTTGGATTTGTCCTTCCAGCCTGAGCATGCCGAAGTCGTCAATGACAAGCAGGTCGTGTGCGTTGAGTCTGCGGAAGAAGTTGGTCTCACGCCCTTCAAGATGTACAAGCTTCAAGCTCTCGATAAGCATGTTCATCGTGAAGTAGAGTACCTTGATTCCATTCCTGCAAGCCCTGTCTCCCAAGGCACAGGCGAAGTAGGACTTCCCCGTTCCTGCAGGTCCGGTGATGATTACAGTCACCCCGTTGGTAATGTAGTTACCTGTAGCCAGATCGGCAACGGATACTGACGGGATTCCACGGACTGTGTCTGTCTCCAGTTCCTCGACGGATGCCTTGAGGCGGAAGTTGGCGTTCTTGATGAGACGCCGGATGCGGTTGTCCTGACGGATGTCCCGCTCGCTTTGGAGCATCAGTTGCATACCTTCACGCAAGGTGATTCTGTCAAGTTGGTGCGTCTCTTCAAGAGCAGTCCAACGGCTTGCCATTCCCGGCAGTTTAAGCTCATGCAGAGCCTTTTCTGTTTCATTTGTTGTCATTGTAGTGAACGGATTTATGATTAAACTTAACGTATTGGTATTCCGGAGAAATAGTCGCTCCCACGCATATTCTCGTGATTCGTAGGCGTGGGTGCGTCAAAACGGGCCGGCTCGTCTGATTCCGATTCCAGGTCATTGCGTTTGAGTATGGCTTCGAACTTCTTGTACGAGAACACCCTATACTCCATACATTGCCTGCAGGTAAGGTCAAAGACATCTAATTTATACTTTCTTCTGAGACTCATGATGGATGCGCAAAGCTTGTAATACACCTCTTCCGGCTGGTTTGTGCGTTTCGGGCTGAAGATTTCCTTCACGTATTCATAACAGTCGGGCGATACATACTTTGCCTTCTCTACATAATATGCGGCAGACCGCTCCATGATGGCACGGCAGTTGGAACCCATGTGCTCCTTGGTTGTCGTATAGCCGTACTCGTCAGAACGCAAATGTGAGGCTACCTGCTTCCCTTCCACATAGACGTTCACCCACGAGCGTGTGAAAATGACCCGGGCCTTCTTTCCTACATGGATATAGGGTACTGAATAGAAATGGGTTGTCTTGTTGTGGCGCAATTCCACGTGGCAGTTCGCCTGTACGGTGAGGTCGGCATAGAAGCGCATCTCGTAAGGCTCTGACGGCAATGGCTTCAGCAAGCCTTTCTCCATGGCGTGGAACCGTTCCTCGCGGCTGTAGGGACGTTTCTGCATACGGGTCTGGTTGTGTTGGTTGCAGAGTTCCCAGACCGCCTTGTTGAGTTCGACGGGAGACGTGAACGTGCGGTTACGCAACTTGGCATAAATGCGGTTATAACATACTTTGACCTTGTCCTCCACGAGGGATTTCTGTGTGGGTGAAAGAGGGTCACAGGGAAGCACGACGAAATGGTAGTAGTTGCCCATGTCCTCCAACGCCTTGTTGAGTTCAGGTTCATGCCTATCGTTCCTGATGACGGCTGATTTCAAGTTGTCGGGTACCAGAATGGGCGGGACGCCTCCCAGATGTTCCAGGCACATACGGATGGCGTGCAGGAAGTCTTCCGTCTTTTGGGAGGGTACACAGGTGACGTAGGTGTAATCACTATACGGCATGGTTGCCACAAACACCTCCACCTTCACGACCTCGCCCGTATCCGGATCCACATAGGCCAGCTTGTCACCGGCAAAGTCAACCATCAGTTTCTCGCCGGGCTTGTACGTGTCGGCCAATACAGCCTTGATATCTTTCTGCGCCACAAGGTTCTGCTTCAGATGGAAATAGAACTGGGACTTCCCGTACCCGCTTGGACGGGTGGCCTTGTATTCTTCGTACAGCACCTGACGGCTGACGTGGTTCTTCGGGTCGGTTAGTTGCCGCTTAAAATACGGGAGAAGGTCAAGGAATTCCTGCATACGGGGATCCGTATAGGCCGGAGAACCGGCGTGAAACATACGGTCCAGTTCCGGGTCATCTACCGGAAGAAGGTCTTCTATCTTCCATCCGTTGAACGAGATCACCTTCATGTAGTTGTTGACCGTTTCCTTGTTGATAGGCAACTTGTCGGCTATGCCGCGGTTCGATTCGCCCAGCTGCTTGAGCTGGAGCACTTGTTTGATTAGGCTCATATCTTTGATTGTTCCTGCCATTTCTGTACCGAATTTATGGGTTAGTTCGGCACAAAAGTAACTGAAGAGGCAACGCAAGTGAACGGGTATGCTCCGGAAAACAGACAGGGGACACAGGCCAAGTCTGAGACTTTTTCTTTCGGATGAACGGACATGCTCCGGAAAATGTGTCACAAATCGACAAGACATCCATGAATGAACGGATATGCTCCGGAAAAAGGAAGCAGTCAGCCCTGTTTTTGTCGGGTGAACGGATATGCTCCGGAAAAAATGTTCAAAACCTGTCATATAATCCATTTTTACTCCTCTTTTGAGGGTGAAACGGATAAAATCGAGGCTATTTTAGACCTTTATTGAGGGTGAATTACACCCCCGAAATGTGAACGGGTATGCTCCGGAATATGCAGCATGCCCGTCTTTGGAAGATCCGTATCATCGGCTATCAGTGCGGTTGGAAGCAG
>ENA-ORPK01001575-ORPK01001575.1-human-gut-metagenome-genome-assembly--contig:-NODE-1575-length-17689-cov-6.136328_pt1 | contig 17689 bp, 16 predicted proteins | sample MGYA00242139_ERZ509068 | MGnify/ENA primary metagenome ERZ509068 (study PRJEB26280, sample SAMEA2338687) | human gut metagenome | biome: human gut; feature: human-associated habitat; material: faeces... | reverse complement strand
GAGCAGCTGATTTGTAATCAGCAGGTCGGGGGTTCGAATCCGTCCACCAGCTCCACCACCGCAGCCCCAAAACCGAATACGGAGGAGTTCCCGAGTGGCCAAAGGGGGCAGACTGTAAATCTGTTGTCAGTGACTTCGATGGTTCGAATCCATCCTCCTCCACCACAAAAAAGACGCCAATCGGCGTCTTTTTTGCATGGTGGAGGAGGACGCGGGGAGCGCGTACCTTTTTATAAAGTGAAAGCCCGTGCCCTGATTTTACGCGCAAGGGCACCCTGACGGTTCCCCTTGCACACATTCCCCTCCCTCCGGCGGGCCGGGTTTGCGGGTGGGTTTTTGCTTTTCCGCGGTCAAAGCTAAAAAATCAGCAGAAAACATCAATACAGCTTAACTTTTTTGAACCGGTGCGGTATAATTGTATAAAACAGGCGCTGCGAACGGGGAAATCCCTGCAGGGTGTAAACATTCCGACGTGAGCGAGAGCATTAATGCTGTGCAGCTTCGATTCAACAAAGCATCGGGCGATAGGAATGGATATAACACAAGGAGGCCGGGAAATGAATATTGTAGAAGCAAAGCTCAATACCATAATTGCCGCATATGACAAACTGGTAAAAGGAATTGATGACCAAGCAGCTATGAGTCGGGATCGTGCATATGGCGGGATAATTCGGGCCGGGAAAGGCGAGCTTGTTGAGAGCATCGCAACCCATCTTGTTCAGATAGCTTGGGAGGATGTTCTCCATCAAAACCGGGCAAGAATGGAAATAAATAAAAAGAAAATGCCGATAGGGATAAATGAAAAATACATTGAAAGAATAGCGGATCCGCGTGTGAAGGAATATGTAGTCAAGCACCGGGCGGAGTTCATCTATAAATTCGGAACAGATGTTCAGGTGTTTGTTGATGGTAGATTAGCTCTGCCTATTGAATGCAAAGCATACACCGAAAATGCAATGCTGAAACGGATTCTATTTGATGCGGAATTGATGAAGGAGGCCGTCGGCACCAACACATACTACCTGGTTCAGCTGGAAAGCCAGTTGGGCGGCGATTACGGTGAGCTGAACGAGGTGACATACGGCAGCCCGGCCACCCATGCGCTTTTATCTCATTGCGATGTGGACTTAAAAATCATCACCCTTCTAAAAGGGGAACGCAAGGTCGATCGGCCGATCCACAAGGCGGAGTTTTTCAAAGAATTAAAAATAACCGAATTACAGAAGGCGGTTCTCCTGTTTGCAAACGATTTAAAAAGCTATGCGAGGTGATGTCCGTGTTTGATGTTAAGGTAACAGAGGAACAGCTCCGGTACGCTGCGGATATGGTGGAGCGATTCAATTTCGGGCAGCGGGGACGCGGAGACGGCAATAAGCGGGAGCAATTGACGGGTATACTGGGGCAGACGGTGTTTGCCGACCTGATCAATGCCGAGCGCCCCAACGGGGCAACAGGCTTCGATGGCGGGAAAGACTTTGAGATAAACCACAAGCGGGTCGATATCAAAACCATGACAAGATCCGTCCCGATGCGCCCGGATTTCGTTCATAATTTCGTGGGGTATCAAAAAGACTATCCGGTCGATTACTATGTGTTCGCTTCGTTCAATAAAATAAAAGAGATCCTTACCGTTTGCGGCTATATCGGGAAAGAGGAGTTCTTTCGGCGGGCGGATTATTTCCCGGAAGGGACGGTAAGAAAAAGGTCCGACGGCACATCCTTTTCCACCTTTGCCCCGCTGTACGAATTGAGACAGGAGGACCTGCATTCCCCAAAAACCATAGAAGCCCTCATCGAGGGGATTATATAACCGGCAAAGGAAAAAGGCGCGCGGCGGAATGGTCGGGGGTCGTAAGAAAGTAATATCGTTTTTTGCAGGAACGGCATGGCTTCGGTCATGCCGTTTCCTCTTTCACAAGTTCATTCAGCGGGATAAATCCCACAAGGTCATAGGAAATGCGGATGTTCTGCCGCCGCTTGCCGCTGCTCTTATCAGGTGCTTCAATGTAGATCGCCTTGACAAGCTCCCGCAGGGCGTAGGGGGTAAGCTCCTGCAAATCCTCGTATTTGTGTACTCGTTGGATAAACTGCTCCAAGTTCTCAATCTGTCGTTCCTGTACTTCAATCTCCTGCTGTAAGCTCTGGATTTCCACTTTGAGTTGCGTCTGCTCGTCCTCGTAAGTCCTGCTCATCATGGAAAACCGTTCATCGGTGATGCGCCCGGAAACATTGTCCTCATAGATGCGGATAAACAGTCGGTCAAGCTCTGCAAGGCGGCGTTCTGCCTGTGCAAACTGCGTCTTGTAGCCACGGATGGCTTCCTCGCTGCTCATTCGTAACCGCTGCTCCATAACCGTCCTAAAATGCTTCTCGTAGCGTGTCACATAGAAGATAACCGCTTTCATGTGCATCCAGACCAATTCCTCCAACACAACCGCCCGGATAAAGTGTGCCGAGCAGCTTCCCGTGTTGCTGCGGTAGTTGGCGCATACGAAATGGTCTTGCCGCTTCTCAAAGTAGTTGGTGGTACAATACCGCATTTTCGCTCCGCAGTCGGCGCAATAGACCATGCCGGAAAACAAGCTGCTCTTGCCCGTTTTCGTTCTGCGGTGACGCTGCTTACGGATCTGCTGCACCTTGTCAAAGACTTCCTGCTCGATGATTGCCGGGTGGGTGTTGTAGAAAACCGCCTGTTTCTCAATGGGCGTTTCCCTCTGCTTCTTGTCCCAGATAGAGTTGGTGTAGGTCTTGAAGTTGACCGTACAGCCTGTGTACTCCCGCCGTTCCAGAATATGAACAACCGTGTTGGTGTTCCAATGGTAGGGGTCGGCAGTTTCGGGGCTTGGGGATTTGATGCCCTCCCTGCGTTTGTAGGAAGTGGGGTTAAGCACCTTTTCCGCTTGGAGCAGCTTTGCAATCTGCATCGGACCTCTGCCCTCCATGCACAGCTTGAAGATACGCTTGACTACAAGGGCGGCGGCTTCGTCCACAATCCACTTCGTTCTGTCCTCCGGGTCTTTGCGGTAGCCAAAAGGCACATTTGTTGTCAGCGGTACGCCACGCTCGCCCTTTGCTTTCTGCACAGCCCGGATTTTGCGGCTTGTGTCTTTGGCGAAAAACTCGTTAAACCAGTTTTTGATACCGGCAATATCGCTGTCTGTGCTGTTGGGGTCGATGGTGTCAAAGTGGTCGTTGATGGCAATATAGCGGACGCTGTATTTTGGAAAAGTGAAGTTGATATACAGCCCGGTCAACGAGGAATTACGCCCAAGTCGGGAAAGGTCTTTCGTCAGCACTACTACTACTTTTCCCGCTTCGATTTCAGACAGCATTTGCTGAAAGCCGGGGCGGTCATAGTTGGTGCCGCTGTACCCGTCATCTACGAAAAAGGTCGGGTTGGGAAAGCGGTGTTCTTTGGCGTAGCGGAGCAGGATGTCTTTCTGATTGGTGATGGAATTGCTATCGCCCTCGTTGGCGTCCTCCTGCGAAAGTCGGCAGTATAATGCGGTGATTTTTTCAGTTGCCCGTAACATTTCTGTTTCCTCCTTTAATGGGGCAACTGCCAGTACAGGATTGGTTGCTTCTATTGTACCAAGATTTTGTGAATTTGTCATTCCTGTTCCTCCTTCTTTTCTGTAAACTTTTCGCCCATAATGCGCTCCATTTTCTTGTCAAGCGTTTCCGTTCCGTCATAGCTGCCTGTGACGGTGTAGAGTGTGCCGCCGATCTCCTTTTGCAAGGTGAATTCCGGTAGCCAGAAAGCGGAAAGATTTTTCACGCAGAGATGCCCGTCCTCGTTAAAGTAGCAGTTGTGGCGTACATGGTCGGGCGGTAGGGGCTGCGGTTTGAGATAGGGGTCAGAGCAGGAGAAATAATATTCTGTCAGCTCATCGTGGTCGGCTTCTTCCCATAGCCGGATTTCCTCTAACAGCTCCGGGTCGATTTCATGTTCAAACTCTTTGTTCTTGTTCATGGTGGTTTCCTTTCTCCGATGGCTCATCGGTCTATATTGTGATTTCTGGTTTTGCTCTGCTGCGGTGCGTCCTCTTTCAGCGCAATATCCACATAGCGGTGGATTTTTTGCAGATCGGAAACGACTTCCCGCTGTGCTTTCAGCTTGGCGTACTCCGCTTCGTTCTCGGCGGTCAGCTTCGCAAGCTCGGTCTGCCACGCTTTAGGGGCCAGTTTCATATCCGGCAAGTTGGCCCGCAGATAACGGTTAGCCGCTTCCCATATCGTGAGGTCGGCTCGATGCGTTTCTGCAAACTTTTCCTGCTTGCCTTTCCAACGGATTTGCTTGTATTCATCATGGACGGGCTTTGTCTTTTGGAAGTTCTGCGCCTGCTCAATCAGCTTTTGTAGCTGCTTAATTCTCGCTTCCCTCGGCTTCATAGCACCACGGATTTCGCTTGCCTTGTCGCTGACAGAGGACAGGGCAGCGTCCAATTCCTCCAGAGTGAAGATACCCTTTTCCGCAAGAAGATTGACCGCTTTGGAAATGGCTTTGAGTTCATCGGCGGTGTGCTGTTGCTGCCAACTCTGCGAATACTTCCTGCCCTTTGCTTTCTGAATATCCAGATAGCGGAACAGCAGTGTTGACAGGTCGGGAGATTTCGGCTGTTGCGGCTCGGCTCGCAAGGCTTCCTTTGCCTTGAAAATCTCGGACAGCCATTCTTTCAGCTTGCCGATCTGCGCCCGGATTTCACGGAGCATACGATTAGCCGCCTTGATACTGCGGTTGAGTTCGCCACGCTCGGTAACGATGCCTTTCTTCTCCATCTGTGATGCCGCCACGCCGATGTGAACAGTCGGGATTTGCTCAATGCCCTGCCGTTCATAGCTGCGGTGGTCGATGCGTTCCGGGCGGTTACTCTGCTCCAAAAAACTGTTGGCAAGGTCAGCCCACGCCTTGCGCCAGACCTCGGCGTTGTCGTGGCTGTTCCAGTCCACAAGGTCAACTTTTCGTGTCTTGTATCTGCCGCTTGCAAGACGGATGCGCTCGCCGTTTTCATCAAGCACATACTCCTTTTTGGATTTCGGAAGCCACTTGCCCTGCTCGTCCATCGGGCGCATCGTCAAGAGGATATGGGCGTGGGGATTGCCACTGCCTGTGTCGTGGATATTGAAGTCGGCGCACATTCCTTTGGAAACAAATTGAGAGGAACAGTATTCACGGACAAGCCGTAACTGTTCCTCTCTGGATAACTCTATGGGCAGGGCAACTTCCAACTCTCTTGCCAGTTGGGAATTGCCCGCCTTTTCGATTTCCTCCACGCTGTTCCATAGCGTTCCCCGCTCTTTGAAGCCTAGTGGAGCATTGGGTGGCAGCAGAATTTCGGAATGGACGATGCCGCCTTTCTTGGTGTAGTCGTGGGTTATGCCGTCCCACTCGTTTGTGATTTTCTCGCCGCTTCGGTAGGCGGCTGCTGCGACTGCGGATTTACCGCTGCCACGGCTGACGATCTTAATGCTGCAATGGTAAATTGCGATAGTACCACCTCCCGGTTTCGGTTATTCAGACTTGTGGAAAGTGAATAGCTTGCGAAGCAAGGTGTTCGCTTTCCGCAAGTGCGCTAAAGGGTAGACAGCGTAAGCTGTCGCAGGGAAAATGCAGTTTTCCCTGTGCGGCGCAAGCCGCCAATGTGGGAGTGTGGATTTCCCACGCTCCCACAAAGCCCTCGGCAGAGCGCACGACACCCGACAGGGTGTATAAGTGCGCCCTTGTAAACAAGGGTATTATTCCGTAACCCCTCCCTCGGCTCGTTTTTTCAAAAATGCTTTTGCTTCCTCGCTGTGTACTGCGTGGTAAAGGTAGTCTTTCGCTTCCTCGTCCGTCATGGCGATCAACTCCGGCACGATGCTTTCCAGATAGCCGCCACGGGCGCAAAGGCGGTGCGTTCTGATGCGGCGTTCCTCTACGAACAACTTCCGTGTCAGCACTTTCTCCCGGTTTTGATACTGTCGTAGCTGCTTTTGTGCAAGCTCCAATTCGGCGTTACATTCTGCAAGGGTGGTCGGTTGTTTTCTCGGCATATCGTTCCTCCTATGATTTTGTTTTTGATATGAAAAGACCGCCTACCTTTTTACGGTAGACGGTCTGTCATTCGTTTTATCGGCAATCTTTACACCAAGACTGGTTTCTGACTTGCCCATTTTCGCCTTTTTTCATTTTTCTATAACCAAAGTCGCTCAACGGTTTTTCTTTGCCACAGTGAGGGCAAATACGAGTAGGCTCGCTACCGTTGTATCCACTTGATTGAATAATTGGTCTTTGCTTATTGTCTGCCATGCTTTCCACCCTCCTTTTCAGCGGAGAGTTATTCTTCAACAATTCCCAAAATCCAGTTTATCCAACCTATGACTGTGGAAGAACGCCGTAAATATGTGCTGTCAGCTTCAACATGATATAGGCTTGAGTTCTTCATAATTTGGATGATGGTTTGTTTATCCGGCATTTCTCCGCATTGTAGATGTAGTTTTAAGGTTTCGTTGAATACCTTGTGCATCAATATCTGTGTCACAAGAGCAAGTTGGCGTTCCTTGTACTCCAACCCCATTATATGATGTCCACGGGCAGACAACTGGAAAAGAATGTTCCCATCTTCGTCATGCCCTTTGTCGATAAGCCCAAGGTATCGTCCTGCATCAGTATAATAATTTGTCTGCCGCTCATCAAATGCGTATTCCGATGTTATATCTTGCTTTGTCATCGGTTTCTCATTTAACAACTCGATAAGGTTTACAATCCGGGACATACGGTCAGCTTGGGGAAATGAAATTTCAGGCTCAGTTACCAACGGAACAGTTGTCAAAAGGTTTTCAATATCTGACAAGCAGATTTCAGTTGCGATCACATAATTCTTCTGCTTTACCAGTCTAAGCGAATTATAGTTTTGAGGATCGTCAAACTGATATTGATACAAGTTAAACATACCGTTTGAAAAGATAAGGAACACAGGCTTGACCGGCTTGGTTACTCGGCTACTCCATACACGGAAAGGGTAGTAGAGCTGCCTTACAAGAAAATCATCAGACAAGTCCCGTTTCGCTTCAAAAAGAGAAAGATAGTTAATTCCCTCGTATGCGGCATCAATCTCTATTTGAGAATTTGATACAGTGACATATTTAGTGCCGGTGTCTGTTTCAATATTAAAGCCAAAACCGCCGGAACTCATGCGACCGCTTACTGTTGACACGAGAGCGTCATCTTCCAAAAAATCACTCAATATGCCACAAGCATTTGCACAATTCAAAGCAATGGCTTCGCTCACAAGAAACTGCGGCATTAGGCTTTGGATATGAGCAGGAATTGAAATTCTCTGTGCATCAGCAACAGGGGGTTCAAATTCTTTATATGCAGAGAATGATGAAATAACATAATCGCCACGAGTGATAGGCAAGATCGCTAATCCGTTGTCTGCAAAAACAGTTGGGAGATTAACTTTGTGGTCAAACTTAGTCATTAGCCTCGGCTCACGAAATTCTTTGATTTGGTTTGCCGATATTACAAATTGACCACTCCTTTGGATTTCATCAAGAATATCGTACTTGTCAAAGAGGGCTTGCCAAGCAGTATCATTCAGTCCCATAATTTCTGATTAGCACCTCCTCTATTGCCCCTCGCTTGCTTGCATCTGCGTTGATTGCTCGCTTTGCCTTTACGATTGTAATATCGTAATCCTTATACAAATCCTTGATAAAATCGGTGGCTGAGTTAGAAAGCATGAATTTTACTCCACGCTTCGTCAACTCATCACAGCACTGCTTCAATCTAATCTGCTCGTTTCGGTCAAAGCCGCCCTTGTTATAACCTGTGAAACTTGCTGTATCTGAAACAGGATCGTATGGGGGATCAAGATATACAAAACCGCCTTTATTTACTCGTTTCAAAGTTTCAGCAAAATCCTCACTATAAAATGTGATATTGCTTGATGCAAAATATTTGCTAACAGCCCGAAGAACAGGCTCATTAACTATATTGGGGTTTTTGTAGTGACCAAACGGAGAATTAAACTCACCAGAAGAATTAACCCGGAAAAGCCCATTGAAACAAGTTTTGTTAAGATAGATCAATCTGGAAGCTCGCTCAACCTTCGTCATCGCTTGGTATGCTTCCTTATCTCTATCCATATCTCGCAGTGCATAAAAATACTCTGAAGTGTTTTCATGTTTTTTCAAATCTTCAAGCAGAGATTCGAGGTCATCACGAATTGTTTCGTAAACAGCTACCAAATCCCCGTTTAAGTCATTGACGATAGCTTTAGATGGCTGAATGGAAAAAAGAACAGCACCGCCACCTAAAAATGGCTCACAATAAGAAGCGATCCGCTTTGGAAGCAAAGGCGTAATCTCATCTAAAAGCTGGCGTTTTCCGCCAACCCATTTAACAACTGGGGCAACCAGTTTGTTTTTTGCCATTACCACACCTCCTTACAGATCTTTTCATAGTAATTATAGCAAAACAGTCTCATTTTTTCAATCACCTTGCTGCATAAAATTTGTAACTTTTTTTGCATAGTCACTCGCCGCCCGTCGGCGTTCCTCGCTGTACGGTGCGGTCAGACGGAAAGACAATCGCCCCTTTTCAATCTCAAACGCCTTGTAGCCTGTTTCGCTATCCTCGTCCGTCATAGTGCAATGGTCGGGGTACCGCTCCGCATAGGCGGTCAGCCGCTTCTTCAAGTCGGTGTTGTGGGTGTAGACGGTGATCCTGCTCTTGGTTTCATCAAAAAAGATTTCTGTGGTTTTCTGCCGCTTGGTAAGTCCTGTTCGCATTTTAACTCCTTTCTGCGCCCCTGTTACGCAGTAGGGGCATTTTTCGGGTGTTTTTCCCGGCTCTTGACTTGGGAAAAACGGCGATTTTCAAATAGAAACTGCTCGGACAGGGAGTAGTGCGTCCGGGCAGTCGTTATTGGCTGTTTTCTGTTTTTCTCGGCTCTTGACTGTTGGTGTGTTTTTTCAGCCAGAGCAATAAATCCTGCTTTATGACCAGCTTCCTCCCGCCGATTTTCAGCGTGGGGAAATCGTCTGCGTTCAGCAGATTGTAAGCCCCGGCTTTGGATAGGTGCAACGCTTCGGCAAGCTGCTTTGCGTTCAGCACATCGGGTAGATTTGCAAACGGCTCTTTGCTCATTGATACTCCTTTCCCACACGAAAAACAGCAGCCACCTTTCGGGTGACTGCTGCCGTTCTGCGTCATTTACTTGTCCAGATATTTTCCGTATTCAGCGGTCACAAAATCCTCATAGGCACTTGCGATTTTTGCAATCCGCTTGTGTACCGCACTTGCGGTTTTGTAGCCAACCTTGTCTGCGATCTCCTGCTCGGTGTGTCCGTCCATTCGTAGCTTCAATATCTCCCGGTCTTTGTCGGTGATATTCTGCTCGGCAAAGGCGGCAATCTGCATTTCGGAGATAACCATCTGCTCAAACTCGCTTCGTGGGTCGGCTACCTCAAAAATGTCTCCGTTCTCGCTCTCCATCATTTCGTCCAGAGAGATAGGCTTGCCGGAACGGTTGTGATACCACTTCCGCATGAAGTCGGTCTTGACGGTGCTACTTGTGGTTTCGTAGTCCTCAACCGTCCTGTTCTCCCAGATAGCATCAATCATCGGTTGCCAGTTTTCTTCCGCAATTACCATATCGGTGACATTGCCGATCAGATTGCTGAACTGCTGATAGGTCAGCCACGGCACTTCAACACCCTGCGGGATATTGTATAGGTTTTGAAAGCCAAGTCCGTGTTGCTCAAACTTCATTCGGATATATGGAATGATGTTGTATGAGAGCCGCCACAAGGGGAAGTAGCCCGCATACTGCTTCACATCGCCGGGAATATCACGGTAGTTTCCCTTGCGGTCTTTCACTTGGAAGAACTGCCATGCGCTCCACGAATAGCAATCCCACACAAGCAGCTTAAACATATCGTCACAAACGATGCTGTCATACTTGTCCGTCCGCAAAACCTCGTAAGGGCAGCGTGGCAAGTCAAAAGCCGGTTTCCACTTCTCGGCAAGCTCCTTTGGCAGACTGTAAAACAAAGTCAGCCACGATTTGTCGCTATCCTGAGGTATCTCGATGATTTCACCGGGCAGCACCACAAGAAAGCCTTTGGGGTCTTTCGGTTGTGTCATAGCGTCACCTCCAATCGTTTATTTTTGCCCCTCTACTATATATGGCATGAGAAAGTTCAAATTGTTCCAATGCGTCAAAAGTTTTTTGAGATTTTTTGAAAAAACCTCGGAAAGGAATGGAAAGGATAGATACGATATGATTATAGCAAAAAAGTGTGAATAAATCTATTGCTTCTACGCAAGGGCAAAAAAATAAGCGATACTCGGTCAAAAAACCAAGTATCGCTCATTTTTTCGTTAGCCAATCCCGCCTGACAGATGCCGTAAGTGTAATTTTTGGTGAATTACTTTCTTACGAGCACCCGCCAAAAGCCGGGCGCCTTTTTGCGGGTTGGATGCTAAAGCAAAAACGAATCACTGTGGGGCAGGAGCATCCGCAATTCTCTTTTCCGCAGTGTCGCAATACTCCTGCGAAATATCGACCCCGAGATAGCGACGCCCTGTTTTTTTGGCAACGACCGTTGTGGTGCCGGCGCCGTTAAAGGGATCAAGAACGACGTCGTTTTTGAAGCTGAATAATTTAAGCACTCGCTCCACAAGGCTTTCGGGGAACATGGCAGGATGGCCGAACTCCTTCATGTGGCGTTCGGGGGCGATGCTCCACTTGGCAACCACCCACGACTTGAATTCATCCGCCGTGATATCCGCGTCGGCGGCTTTTCCGGGCTTCTTCAAATCCCCCTTGCAATAGACCTCGATAAATTCCCATGTGTATTTCAGGTACGGGCTGGAGGGGCTTTTCCAGCTCCCGTAAGAACACATCTTGCAGTTGTAGTTGTTCTTTTCCCAAAGGATTTCGCCCTTCCATATCATTTTATTTTCCAGGAAAAAGCTGCTGATAATGTGATGGGCGGGAATATAATCCGAATAAAGCGGCTGGATATTGACGACAAACCGCCCGCCGTATTTCAGCACTCGGATGCATTCCCGGAAAATGCCGAACAGCATATCATAATAGGCGTTCCAACCGGCTGTGTCATTATGTGTGTCGTATTCCAATCCGAAATTATAGGGGGGCGAGGTAAAGATGATATCGATGCAGTTATCCGGGAGCTTCTTCAGATACTCAAGGCTGTCGGCACAAACGATTTTATTCTCGAATTCGGCGGGCAGCGGGTTGTTCTCTTTGGGAAAGTCGTTATCATTCGCGTAATAGTGCTTGCCGCGGTCCTGCTCCTTGGCCTTGCGGTTGGAAACCTTACGTTCGGCATTATATCCGGCAAAATGCCGCTTGCTTCCCCGGATCCCGTAGCTGCCGATTTTATTGACGATTTCAAACGCCGCCTGCTTTAGCGCCCCGTCGATCTCAAGCGCCTCGATGAAATCACGGTATTTTATAACATCAAGCTGGCACAGCAGGAAACGCAGCGTGCCATCCGCATATTCCATGCAGGCGTCCGCCTTCGGGAATTCGGCATGAAATGCATTTTGCAGCCGGATGACATCCTCTGTGGGAAAAGCCCGGACATCCAGAAGCTCTTCACGATAATCAGTCATAATAGGTAACCTCGTCTTTTGCTGGATTTTAAACCGGTACGGGGTCTGCGGCGTACCCCTTCGGTATTACATCAGAACTATTTTAGTACAAAATCAGCCTGAAATCAAGTTGAGTAGGTGAGGCGGTTGCTGCGCCGGATAATCGGGAAAATATGCAAAAACGGCAAAACCCGTGAAAATATTCAAAAAATATGAACCTTCGCCGGAAAACCCCTTGACTATTAAACTGATAAGTGATACTATTATTGTGTATAATGAGCTGTACAAGAAAAACATAATAACTTTAGCAAACCTGCCGAAAGACAGGGACGCAAAGTTGAGCGTCTAAACGGGCGACCGCATGACCGGCTGACTGCATTCTTTTTTTAAGAACGCAGTCAGCCTTTTCTTTTTGCTTACAATAACTGGAACATGGAGGATAAAAATGTACGCAGCATCCGGCCGGAAAACCGAATATCGCCGGCGCCGGGCCCGTAGGGCTTCGGCGCTGATGGTTGTGCTGGCGCTGCTGTTCACTATGGTGCCGACGGGCTTTGCCACGGTGGCGGGGGCAACCGAAGCCACCGAGACCGCCCCGCCGGAGCCCACCCCGGAGCCCACCCCAGAGCCCATCCCGGAGCCCATCCCGGAGCCCATCCCGGAGCCCACCCCGGAGCCTCCGGCCGATGACACCACCGATGACCCCACCGACGACCCCACCGATGACCCCACCGACGACCCCGCTGACGATATTACCGACCGGGCCGCACCGACGGCGACAGCCGTTGTCGTCACCTGCTATGCGGCGGTGGATGGCGGCTGGCAGCAGGTGGGAACGGTTCAGACCGACAAAATCGACAGCAGCGGCCGCTACTATATTATGGCGGCGGAGCTGGACGGCATCTACGGCGGGTACGGCTTTTCGTCGGCGGAATATAATGGCGAGCGGTTCTTCCCGCATACCGATGATAACAGCATCGACAAGCTTTGGGCGGATGCCGCCCCCCAACAAAATGCAGACGGCGCATGGCAGATTCCCTTGAGCACGCGGGGCCCGATTTACCTCTACTACCTGCCGGCCAATGCAACCGGCACACAAAGCTATTTTACCGGGAGCAAGGCAAAGACCGACCCAACGATGCTAGAGGATAATATGTTCTACACCATAACGGTGGAGGACCCCGCCCATGCCGTCTATGATACCCCGCCGGTGCCGCAGGTGCTGCTCCACGGGAGAAGCACCACCGTAACGCTGAATAAGGCCGAGGGCGTCACATGGACGGCCGTAAACGGCCAAACCGGCGCAACGCTCTCGCTGCCGATGACCGAGGAAACCGCGGTGACCTACACCATCGAAAATATCGCTGCCCCCATCCTGTTCCGGCCGCGCGTGGCCGCCGGGATGATACAGTATGAGGTGATGCCGGAAGGCTGTACCGCCGCCCCGGCACCACCCTGTACAGCATGGAAAAAGATGACCCCGGTTATACCGAAACCATCCCCGACGGCACCCTGATCGCCGGCGCAAACGGACTGTTTACCATCCGGCTGGAAACCGGCACCTACACCCTTACCGAAACGCTGCCGACCGGCTACTACGGCCCCGGCACGGTGCAGGTGACGGTGACAAAGCCCACCGCCGATACCATCACCTATTATAGCGAGGCGCAGAACCTCCCGACCGAGGTGACCACCCCGACAGGCGGCTGGCTGAAGCACGCCGATACCGACCACATCACCATTCTGAACGTTCCCCGGATGCTCATCAGCGTGACGGCACGCAGCAGCTGGCCGGAAAACGGCGAAAAGCTGCCGGTTACGGTGCAGCTGTGGTGCGATGGCACCCCGGTGCCCGGCGACCAATACACGCAGGTGCTGTCCGAAGAAAACAAATGGGAATACACATGGAATAATCTGCCCCTTTTCACCAACGGCACCGTGGCCGGGTACACCCTGCGGGTGACCAAAATAGGGAATACCTACCGGGATGCCACCCCGGACAAGGATGGCTTTGCCGACTATGACGTGACCAATGACGCCGTAAAATACCGGAAAAACAGCGACTCGGCCTACCGGGACGAGCATATGTGGGAAGAGGACGGGGTGCAGCATTTTGCGCAGGAGGCGCTGCTGGTCGTCCGCAATGAGGGCGTCCGGGGAGCCGTCACCTTTACCAAAGCGGATGAAATGAACCGTCCCCTGCAGGGCGCGGAATTCACCCTCTACACCGATGCCGCCTGCACCCATCCGCTGGAAACAGTCACCTCCGATGAGACCGGCCTGGTACAGTTTACGCCGCAGCCGGGCGGCACCTACTACCTGAAGGAAACCAAAGCACCGCAGGGCCACACCGCGGAGAACATCGTCTGGACGGTAAAGATTTCGGGCGGCAAGGCGACCATCACCACCCCCACGGGCGCCGTCATCACGTCCGTCCGTAATGCCTCCCTGCTGCAGTTGACGCTGCAGGTGCTGGGCCCGGATAGAGAACCTCTGCCCGGTACGAAGCTGCAGGTGAAATGGAATACCGCGCAGCACCCGGAATACATCACCGGCCCCAACGGTACGGTGGTGCTCCCAAAGCTCCCCAACGGCAATTATACCGTCCGGCTGATGAACACCCCGACCGGCTACCTGCCGCCGGTTTCCATCCCCGAGCTGAATGCGCAGTACGGAGAGATTACCCTCACATCACCCCACGATGACGCATGGACGCTGGAGAAAACTGCGGAGGGCTATCTACTCACCCTGCGGCTGCAGGCGCTGTACACCCTGCCCACCACCGGCGGAACGGGAACGGCGGCCTTTACTGCGGCGGGCGTCCTGCTGATGGGACTGGCGGCGGTGATGCTTTGCCGGAAAAAACAAGTGGAATAAGCAGCCACACCCCTGCGGAGCCGCAAGCAATTGTGACAAATTATAAGGAGATTTACAATGAAACAGACCATGAAAAAATGCCTGACGCTGCTGCTGGCGCTGGCGCTGCTGTTCACCATGGCGGTCCCCGCTGCGGCGGCACCTGCCACCACCTACAACAAGGAAATCACCTTTACCGACGTCGCCCAGGGCGATACCGTGAAGGCGTACAAGCTGGTGGGGTATGATACCAACTACAATGCCTATGAGTATCATCAGGATTTCAAGACCTTCGTTGATACAGAATATGCCCACGCGGGGAAAACGACCGAGCAATACCTCAACAGCCTAGTGCCTTCGCATATGGTGGCGCTTCTGGCCTGGTATGTAAACCTTTGCCAGATTGGCGTCCTGGGTCACAAACCCTATACCTTGCCCGCTGACCCCGTTACGGGGACTGCCGATGCCTCCAATCAAGTTACCCTGACGCTGGAGCCCGGTTATTATGTTGTTCTCGGCTCCACCACCGCCACCAATGACCGCACCTATCAGCTGACCTCCGTTTTCGTTCAGGTGAAAAACGGCGTAGCGAAGGTGATTGCCACCGATGGTAAAACCGAGATCACCGATGGCAAGGTGCAGCTCAAGCACACCACCGGCCCGAACATCAGCATGTCTGTAAAGGACAATAGCGGCACTGCCGCAGCGTGGAAGGGCGCTGCCGCCGGTCAGGTAGGCGAAGTATTGGATTTCTACATTCATTTGGAACTGCCGGACTACAACAATGACAATGTTTGGATGACAAAGCTTTCCCTAACCGATGCCATGCATGGGCTGGAATATATGAATGGCAGCGCCAAGCTGACCACCACAGCTCCGTATGGTGAAGCAGGTGCTGTTGAAAAAACAACAGGTCTTACAAGCACCCCCGGAGCCTATGGCGCAGACGGGAATCAGACGGTTACCTTCGACGTGGATTACCACGAGATCAAGACAAGAGGCGCTTCTGTTTCCGCATACATCCATTTTCAGGCCAAGGTGATGCCGGTAGCCGCTAAAACGGGCGTAACCGCCACCGCCAATACCACGCTGACCTACACCTTCTCTTTGGACCCCAACAATTCCCGCACGACTTCTGCCGTCGGCGTAAAGGTTCACACCTACGCCTTCTCCCTTGCAAAGACCTCCGATGAGGACATTGAGGGCAGCACCGGCAAAAAGCCCCTCACCAATGCAGGCTTCACCCTGTATTCCGATAATGCGATGAAGACCCCCGTCAGCATGGTTAAGGTAGACGCTACTGCCACGACCGAAGCCTACTATCGCCCCGCACTGGCCGGTGAAACCGGCGAGACCGTGCTTCTGGCCGATATGGGCGCCGACCAAAACACCCTGCTGGTGCGCGGGCTGGATGCCGCCACCTACTACCTCAAGGAAACCGAGGTCCCCTCCGGCTACTATGCCCCCAAGGGCGGCTTTGCGGTTCAGCTCACCGGTGAACGTGATGTAAACGTGCTGAACGGCAAGCTGGCCGCCGCCAGCAGCTTTACCGCAACCAATCCCGAAACCGACCGTGTTCTGATCAACAGCTCCGTCCTGAATGGTACCGAGCAAAACCGTCTGGACGCCTCCCTCAAGAACAGCTCCACCCCCGTACTGCCCACCACCGGCGGTGTCGGCACCGTGATGTTCACCGTTGTCGGCCTGCTGTGCATGGGTGCGGCGCTGTGGTTCTTCCTGTTTGCCCGCCGTCGCCGCAAGGACGAGCAGGAGCAGGGCTGATCCGCATTATTTCGCCATCCCCCTACATTTTGTTCCCATCCCGCCGGGTTTTCCTCTCTCTCCCCCGGCGGGATGGAGGTAGGGAAAAGCCCGCAAGTGCCCGTTCGGGCTTGCGGCTTTTTCCCTGCCGCACTACCGTAAAGGAGCATCGCTCGTGTCAAACAATTCTTCCAGGCGCGCCCGCCGCGCCAAACAAAAAAGACAGAACCGGCTGGGCGCTGTGCTGGCGATTCTCATCTTCCTGCTGGGACTGGGCATCCTGTTTTACCCGGTGGCCAGCGACCTGTGGAACCAGCACCGGCAGAACCGCCTGATCACAAACTACACCCAAAGCACCGCTGCCCTTACCCCGGAGGATCACTCCGCCCTGTGGGAAGCGGCGCGGGAATACAATAAAACCCTCGATCCCGGCTTCCGCGCGGCCTTTACCGGGCGTCAGCTGCCCGCCAATGACCCCTACTGGGGCCTGCTGAACCCCGACGGCAGCGCGGCATCATGGGCTACATCGAGATCCCCCGTATCAGCGTGCGGCTGCCCATCTACCACGGCACCACGGAGGAGGTTCTCCGGTACGGCATCGGGCATTTGGGCGGCAGCTCTCTGCCGGTGGGCGGAGAGGGCACCCATGCCATCGTATCCGGCCACCGGGGGCTGCCCTCGGCGCTGCTTTTCTCGGATCTTGACCAGCTGCAATTAGGGGATCACTTCTCCCTGCGCATTTTGGGGGAACAGCTCCTCTACGAGGTCGATCAGATTTTGGTGGTGGAGCCGGATGAGGTAAAGGAGCTGCGCCCGGTGGAGGGCGAGGACCTTGTCACGCTGGTGACCTGCACGCCCTACGGCGTCAATACCCACCGCCTGCTGGTACGGGGGCACCGCATCCCCGCGGAGGCGGCGGAAAAGTCGGTGCAGGTAACGGTGACCCAGCAGGTGGTACACAGCCTGGGCTGGAAGGGCAAGCTTCTCATCGGGGCATTGCTGCTGTTCCTGCTCATCCTGCTCATTCTGGCGCTGCTGCGCCGTAAAAAGAAAAAAGACGAGCCCGAAGAAGGCAGAAAGGAAAGGGGGAGAGCCAATGAAACATCTTACCAAAACAGCAGCGATACTGCTGATGCTTCTGCTGCTGTGTCTCCCCGTGACGGCCCACCCCGTTGACCCCGCCCAAACGGGCACCCTTGCCATTGAATGTCACTATGGCGGCAGCCCCGTTTCCGGCATGACCTTTTCCCTGTACCGGGTGGCGTCTGTCAGCCCTGCCGGGGAATACACCCTGCTGCCGGCCTATGCGGGCAGCGGTGCGGTGATCACCGGCCGCCCCGATGCCGCCGGTTGGCGGGAGGCCGTCGGCCATCTGATCCGCTGGATCGGCGAGCAGGGCCTTTCCCCGGAGGTGACCGTTATTACGGCAGCCGGGGGCAGGGCGGTGCATGAGCCGCTTGCGGC
>ENA-ORPK01001570-ORPK01001570.1-human-gut-metagenome-genome-assembly--contig:-NODE-1570-length-17722-cov-4.056659_pt1 | contig 17722 bp, 21 predicted proteins | sample MGYA00242139_ERZ509068 | MGnify/ENA primary metagenome ERZ509068 (study PRJEB26280, sample SAMEA2338687) | human gut metagenome | biome: human gut; feature: human-associated habitat; material: faeces... | reverse complement strand
AAACGGAGTTCTTGATGTAGATACAAAAACTCCATCTGCAGTAAATGCATATGATGCTGGTTATATAAATAAGGAATTAGAGCAAATTGTAGGTTTACAAACAGACGCACCTTTAAAAAGAGCCATTATGCCAGCTGGTGGTATTAAAATAGTAGAAAAATCTTGTGAAGCTTATGGATACAAAGTAGATGAAGAAACAGACTACATCTACAATAATTTAAGAAGAACTCATAATGATGGTGTATTTAGTGTATATACTCCAGATATTAGAGCTGCGAGAAGCTCACACTTAATTACTGGTCTTCCAGATGGATATGGACGTGGAAGAATTATTGGTGATTATAGACGTGTTGCACTTTATGGTGTAGATGTTTTAATCGAAGAGAAAAAACACGAATTAGAAATATTAGATGTAGATGAATTTACAGAAGACGTTATTCGTGAACGTGAAGAAATTCATGACCAGATAAAAGCTTTAGAGGATTTAAAGAAAATGGCTGCAAAATATGGATTTGATATTTCTGTTCCAACTTATAATTCTTCAAAATATGATTTATTAGTTGATACAGGGACAGAATTATTAAAAATTCAAATTAAAAAATCTATAAGTAATTCAAAATCATCATTTACATTTCCTTGTACCACACAAAATGTGAAAAGTTCTTTAGGAAGTAAGCATAAATATACAAATGATGAAATTGATTATTTTGCGACTGTATGGAATGATAAAGTGTATTTAGTGCCTGTTGATGAAACATCTTTACAAAAAACAATTTCTTTTGATGATGAAACTTATTTAATAACAAATATGTTTTCACAATATAAACGGTTATCTGATGAAGAACTATATAATTCTTCTCATAAAGAAAAATTTTATTGTAAAGACTGTGGATGCGAAATTAATCCAGGCTCTCTCCGATGTATTCCTTGTAATAATAAACTTTTACGAATGGCAGAAAGACCTTCTAGAGAAGAATTAAAAAATTTAATTCGCAATAAACCTTTTACTCAAATAGCAAGAAAATATAATGTTTCTGATAATGCTGTGCGAAAATGGTGTGATAGTTATAATTTGCCTCGTAGAAGTGGAGATATAAAAAAAATTGGAGAGGAGGATTGGAATAATATTTAAGCATTTTAGATGGAAACCGCGGACCTAGGTTCGAGTCCTAGATGGCCTGCGGGAACTCTCCACAATACCTTCACGCGGTGTTCCTGATTTCGACAGAAATTGTGGCAAGTTTATTAAATTTACCTGCCAAAAATTTAATAATTAATAGGAGGTAAATTTAATGAATGGTTTTATTTATAAAATTACTAATGAAGTAAATAACAAAGTATATATTGGAAAAACTTTATCTTCAATAGATAAACGTTTTAAATAGCATAAAGAAGATAGCTAGAAAGAAAATGAAGAAATTCGACCTCTTTATCGAGCTATGAAAAAATATGGGGTTGAAAAATTTCATATAGAAAAAGTTGAAGAATGTCCTTTAGAATTATTATCAAAACGAGAGAAATATTGGATTAATTATTTTTCTTCTTATACTAATGGATATAATGCTACTTTAGGAGGAGAAGGAAAACAATTATACGATTATGATAAAATTGTTAAAGAATTTTTATCTGGCAAATTGATATATGAATTAGCTAATGAATTTAATTGCTGCCCTGATACTATTTGTTAGGCATTAAAATTATCTAATATAGATCCTAATTCTAATGCCAGTCAAAAAAGTAAAAAAAGTATAATAGCAAAAAATTTATCTGGAGAAATAATTCAAAAATTTGATTCTCGAACAGAAGCAGTAAAATGGTTATAGCAAAATAATTATGTTGCGAATACTGTCGATAAAGATAATGTAATCGCAACTATAGGGCGAGTAGCCAACGGGAAACGAAAAAGTGCTTATGGTTTAATTTGGGAAAATAATTAATTTTATACACAGGAGTGATTTGTATAAAATTTTATATTTCGTATTTTTATGCAGTTCGTTTTATGAAGCCGAATACTGTGGCTTTATCAACAGCCAAGAGCGACCCACAATGGTTTCATCACGGCTGGGATAGAAGTGTAGTATATGAAGATAAAAATGGCGTTTTAAATGGATTGCGCGCTGAGCCATTTGTTCCTCAAACATTTGAAAATGCTGAGGGATATTGCGGTCATTGTGATAAAAACCCCGTTCATTGTAAATTTATTAAAGTATATCGTGAACAATTAAGCAATCTTGATTTTGATGATATGATGCGTCGATTCAAAAGTATTGCTGAGCGAGTAGTTAAAAATGGTGAAGAGCCTGAAATTGTTTTACTCGTCCATGAAGCACCGAATAATCCTTGTTCTGAGCGTTGGCCGCTATTTGAGTGGTTTAAAAAACATGGGATTGATGTTGAAGAGTATCCAATTAAAAAGGCGCAAAAACCTGAGCAAAAATTTAATTTTTGATTTTTTTAAAAAAATATATTATAATATATATAGAAAGTTAAAGAAAAGGAAATTTAAAAAATCTTTAATTTTCTGGGACAAAAAATCTTAATTGATTTTTTATAAAAAATATATTATAATATATTTAGAAAGTTAAAAGTTAAATGCTTGGATAACTCAACTGGTAGAGCGTTGGCCTGAAGAGCCAAGCGTAGATGGTTCGACCCCATCTCCAAGCACCAAAAGGCGTAAACAGCAAATTTATTTATATAAACATTTAATTTAGGATTAAAAGAGTTGTATACGCGCCTTGTATTTGGGACATTAGCTCAATGGTAGAGCATTCGGCTGTGTCAGATACCTGTAGGAGGTTATACTTTGAACAAATAGCGATAGTGTGAAATTTGTGGCTAGACATTTACAATAATGGATTTAGGATGGACTCGTAAATATTGTTATGAATGTTCTCCTCACGAAGATGAAAATTGTAGCCATTCTTAGGCTATTACAATTAAACGTCGAGCCATTAAAAAAGCATTAATAAACCGACGAGGTGGAAAATGCGAAAAATGTGGATATGATAAATGTATGCGAGCATTGGAATTCCATCATTTAGATCCTATGGAAAAAGATTTTGGAATTTCTCGAACACTAACAAAATCAATGGCAACATTAATTGCTGAGACAGATAAGTGTATTTTATTATGTTCAAATTGTCATGCCGAAGAACACCAAAAGCTATTTGACTTAGGATATAGTCAGTTCAACCCTGACATTTGACCCCATAACCGAAGGGTTACAGGTTCGAGTCCTGTATGTCCCGCCAGAGTGGCAACTACTCAAAGAAAATGTTGCGGGTGGTTTTGGAGTGCTTTCCATCAGTACATAAATAAAAGTGCTCTTGTATGCGGGTATACCCGAATTGGCATAGGGGCTTGGTTTAGGCCCAAGTGCATAAGCATTAGGAGTTCGACTCTCCTTACCCGCACCATTGTTGATTTTACTATTTTATCAATGTTAGAATGAAAGGGCTTCATTCAAATCGCTCAAATCGGGTTGGCCAAGAGGAGAGATAGATGAAAATAGTTTGAGGTGGAGAGTTGGAAAACCTAATAGCTATATTAGGTATACATAATGTAGCTATCTCATAAAATTTGGGTCTGTATTTCAACGGGAGAAAGCTTGCTTTGCACGCAAGAGGTTGTGCGTTCGAATCGCATCAGATCCACCATATCCGGATTAGCTCAGGCGGTAGAGCGCGTGGATGGTAACCACGAGGTCAACGGTTCAAATTCGTTATCTGGGAAATTATAGTTAATGCTAGGCGAGGCCGCCCACAGCAACAATTTAATAATAAACCCTTGGTATAATATTAGACTTGAATAATAATATTACTAATGATTAGAGGAAAAAGTAATACTATATATATACATTATACCAACAAAAAGAAATAATAAAGTGGATTAAACAAAATAAATTAAATTGTTGCGATAAGTGCCATTGTTAATAATTAGGTTAGATTTAGATGAGAGGTAGAGTTTCTTCTAATGGATTCTTCTCGTAAACACCTGGAAGATTAAAAAGAATCCTTGTTATGCTCGAATGGCGGAATTGGCAGACGCGCTTGGCTCAAACCCAAGTATTGGAAAATGTGTGGGTTCAAATCCCACTTTGAGCACCATTAAATAAATACTGAAACGGCTCAGGTCCTATCGGCTGATTGGGCAGGCGAGGAAAAGTGAGGTAGGTTGCGGTGGAAATCCCTTGAATTAGCGTAAAAAAACCTTCGCCTGAGAAACTGGAAGTGGTTTCTTACGAATTGGAGTAGTGTAAGCGTGTGGCTGAAACATGACCACCCGCCCAATCTTTAGTATTTATTTAAAAAAACATAGGAACTATCTGATGTGAAAGGCATCTAGTGCAGTTAGAGCACAATAAAAATCTAACTCGTGGTGAGTGGCGTTAAAACGCATGAGCGCAGATAGAGGTATTTTCATTGCATACCTGCTTTATTCCTATATTTGATTTTTTATAAAAAATATATTATAATATATATAGAAAGTTAAGAAAGGAATGAAAATAATGTTCGACCGCTATAGCGATTATGATACTGAAATCCAGATTGATGAATTTGTTGAGCATGAATATCTGACCGGTTATGAAGAGGAAGAATATTATGAATAAGAAATCTGACTTGAAAAAGACTGGCGATGAACTTCAAGCATATCTCCAGTTTCGACGTCGTGGTTCTAAGGTTGAAAACCGCAAAGGCAAAGGTGCCTACACACGAAAACAGAAGCACAAAAATCAAGAAAGATATTGTGCTTAATATGGCGTACTCGTCTAATGGTTTAGGATATGAGATTCTCAATCTCATGATCGCGAGTTCGAATCTCCGGTACGTCACCAATGAATTCGGGGTGGTGGCCGAATTCATGAGTTATGACTAAAAAGTCAAGCACAGTTGCACAAAACAAAAATGGTGGGTTTGATCTCCCACCGTCTGGTCCTGTGGACGAATTGGTAGAGTTACCACCCTTTCAAGGTGGGGTTTGCGGGTTCAATCCCCGCCAGGATCACCATTAGATAGAATTTACTATCTAATAAAGAATATAGACAGAACTTACTGTCTCTAATAAAAAAGTCTGGGAAACCTAATACGCCGCAAGTAGGAAGGATTAGGGGTTGATTGTAAGCCGTTAAACAATCCGTATTTCACTGAGACTGGTGATGACGATAACAAAGGGGTGTGGCCAACCCAAATGTCGAATATGGCTCCGTAGTTCAGCTGGCTAGAACGCATGCCTGTCACGCATGAGGTCGCGGGTTCAAGCCCCGCCGGAGTCGCGTCTTCAATCAAGCAACCTCTACGTGGTGAAGATAGAAACATTCATTAATTTGGATGGCTAATGCTTGGGCGACATCCGCAATTATTATGAGTATACATATGGCTCAATTCGGATTGCATCTTATGAATGAGCTAATAGTTATGACACCATTACTTATAGTAGTAGTGTTATCAAGGTTTTGGGTAATTGAACCGGATAATCAATGCCCATAATTTGCCTGTGAAGCTTATGCGGATAAGCGATGGTGTCATAAGCCATAGACAGTTGGTTCGAATCCAACGACAGGCACCATTGCGGGCGAGTGGAACGGATTTACCATACTGGCCTCATAAGCCAGTGATACTGGGTTCGACTCCCAGGCAACGCAACCATTAAGACGCATCCAGCAAATCATTTACTGGTTAAGAATTTAGTCTTCAAAACTGAAAACGAATGGGTTCAAATCCCTATTGCGTCTTGAAATAATAAACAATAAAATTAACATATAAGGCATTAACAGCAATTATCTTTTCCAGAATAGCTTAGTTGGTTAGAGCACTTTCCAAAAGAAAGAGGTCTACGGTTCGAATCCGTATTCCGGAGCGTAAAGATAGTGCCTAGTAGAAAAACATCCAAAAGGAGAAATTTAAGTATGAAATTTGTTCCCGGCGATAAAGTGTTTTGTAAGAAATACGGTAAGGGTTTTGTCCATAAGATTGACGAGACTGAGAAGGATTGGTTCTACGATTTTCATTTCGCTGATGGAACGCGAATTTGGATGTCGCAGGCTGATGGCGAGCGATATGTGAAACATCGCAAGAAAGTTACTCCCACAGCAGAGTAATAAAAAATCATTTTCCCTCTTTTTAATAAGTCCTTTCTTTTTTGTTAAGACCCACAATGAGAGATCCATACATATGACATAATATGTGCCTCCTAAATGATATTTGGTTGCAAGTCCATGTAAATCTAAATATTTGCACAAATAGACCGTATGGCTGTGGGATTGGTTATCTCTTTCTATATATTTTGAAGTATATAGAAACAAAAGACTATTATATGGAACGAGTCTTTTACATCTAGCCTGTAGATTGCGTTCATTTGTGTATCTCCTTTGTTTTAAGTTTGGCATAGATTGGTTTTTCCTTTATTTCTAACTTCACAATACAGGTTGTTTTTCTACGTTCCATTTTTGCTTTATTAAGAATAGGAGGGAATTTAAATGTTTCATGATATTGATGATATGATTTTCGGATCAGAGGATTATCCATGTGTTAGCGAGAGATAATCCGCGTTTAATGCAACCGATGGCGGTTCCAAGTCCGCGAAAATGCAGAGGAGACGCGGTTAGCGAATTTTCGCTAATATTTTTATTTTTATACGAAATTTCGTAAACGCGGAGGTAAAAAAATAAATGAAAGTATGGCTTAAAAATTTTTAGTGTTTAGATTAGGATAATTATGGCGAAGCTAATGATTGTTCATTAACATCTATTACGGCTTGTATTTATTATCTTAATAAAAATAAATATTCTGTTAAAGAAATTTATTCAACAGTAGAAAAAATTGCTCGTAAATATGGATATACTGGAATTAAAGGTACTTCTCCATTTAAAATTTCTAAGATTTTTGAAGAATCGTATTTTACATTATTTAATGATAAAATACAAAATCGAGGCATTTATTTAAAAAGCTTAGGATATAATTTCAATACTATTAAAAATCAAATTGATGCTAAAAAACCTGTAATTTTATCTCTATGGAGTAGTCCAAAATATAAAGACCATACTATCACAGTAATTGGTTATACAAGTGATAATAGTTTAATTATTAATGATAATTGGTCTATTAAACAAACTGAAATTGCGTACAAAGACATTAGCTTGATTAGTTCAATTAATATTATTATATAATTTGTAGATATGGCAGAGTGGTTGAATGCGGTGCCCTGCTAAGGCATTAGTCGCGTGAGCGGCTCGAAGGTTCGAATCCTTCTATCTACGCCATGTGGCTATAGTTCAGATGATAAGAACGTCTGGTTGTGGCCCAGAAGGTCGGCGGTTTGAGTCCGCCTAGCCACCCCAAATCCAACAGGAGGATAATAATGGAAATTGAGCGTAAATGGCTTCTGAATAGTTTGCCTAAAAATTTAACATTTTGGGATCATTATACTACTATTGAGCAAGCATATTTAACGATTGAGAAGTTTAGTGATGTAATCACCAAGGAAGTGCGGGTTCGTAAGAAGACAACTGTAAATGGTGAGATAGATTATAAACTTGCCTATAAGATTGGTAGCGGTCTCGTCCGTGAAGAAATTGAAACTCCTATCACTGAGGACTTCTGGAAGGAATGTACTAAAAATGTTATTCCTATCCGTAAGAAATATTATACTGAAACTTGTAAGTGTCCGCATTATAAAGATGATGATCTTACTCAGACATTTACAATAGAGTTCAGTGAAGTCGATGGTGGAGAGTTTTATTATGCGGAAGTAGAATTTGATTCTATTGAAGACGCAAATCATTTCAATTTCCCTTATCCTAGTTTGGTGATTAGAGAGGCCACTGATGATGATAGTGTTCGTATGGCCAACTATTGGATAAAAACAGCATATCGTCGCATGGGCTAAGATGCCCAGCTAGCTCAACCGGTTAGAGCACGCGATTTATAATCGCGAGGTTCCGTGTTCGATCCACGGGTTGGGTACCATAAGACTCATACAGCAATTTCTGCTTGATAAGCACTCACCTTTTAAGTGAACTATAAAATGAGTCTTGTATATTAATTTATGCGACTATCGCCTAAGAGGATATGGCAACGGTCTTCGTTAAATTAGTTTAATTGGAAAAATTTGGGCAATTTCTTTTAAATTCGAACCCTTATTTTTTATATTTAGTAGAAAAAAATGCTAGGAGAGAAAATAATGGTTGGAATTTATAAAATTACTAATAAGATTAATCAAAAAATTTATATTGGATAGAGTGTTAATATTAGCAAACGCTGGATGGCTCATCGAAATGGAGCTTTTAATCCAAATAATGGTCAATATAATACTCCTTTATATAAAGCTATTCGTAAATATGGTATCGAAAATTTTACATTTGAAATTTTAGAAGAATGTGCTATAAATGAATTAGGCATTAAAGAAAAATAGTATATTCAATTATTGGATGCTACTAATTCAGATATAGGTTATAATTTAACACAAGGAGGTCAAGATTCTCATTGTGTAAATTCTAAAATTTCAGAAGACGCTTTACAAAAAATAGTGGATTTATTAAAAAATAGTTCATTATCTGAAACCGAAATTGCTAAATAGTTTAATGTTTCTTAGAGAACAATTAGTGCTATTAATTTAGGTCAAATTAAAATTTTAAGCACTGAAATTTATCCTCTTCGAAACTCAAATTATTTAACAAAATTAAAATTTAATACTTTAAATCAAGAAAAAATTTGTTCAATATGTGGAACACCTATTAAAACGAATAGTTTATATTGTATAAAATGTGCAAAAATAGCTCAACGAAAAGTTGATCGTCCTACAAGAGAAAATTTAAAAAATGAAATAAGAAATTAGTCATTTTTATCGCTAGGTAAAAAATATGGAGTAAGTGATAATGCTATCCGAAAATGGTGTTAGTATTATAATTTACCTACAAAAAAATCTGAAATTAAAAATATTAGTAATGAAGATTGGCTCACGATATAAGTTCAAATCTTATATTTAGCTCCATAAACCGTAATAGTCTGGGTTCGAGTCCCAGTAGTCGTACCATTTAAATGTTGTTATAATATAGGAGTGTCTCTATGAAGTAGAAATTTTATCTATTTAATTTAGGGGCGTTTGTATTAGGAATAATTTTAGGTTTTATTGTTCCTTCAATTTTTCCATCAATCGCATTTTTAGGAACAATTTATATTAACCTTTTAAAAATGATGATTGTTCCAATATTATTCTTCGGAATATCAAGTGCATTAGCTTCATCTAAACAAGCTGGCGCGATTACATTAAAAACAATTATTCTATTTATTATAATGTTTTCAATATCATATTTAATCTGTTATGGATTATTTAGTATGATACAACCTGGAATAGGATTTAATTTTACTCCAGTAGAATGGAATGGAACAACAGTTTCTACTTCATTTGAAGAATTTTTTGTAGCTATTTTTCCGAATAATATTATTCAAGCTATGGTAAATAATTCAATTCTTCCTGTAATTTTATTTGCTTTTATGTTTGGTATAGCATTACGGCATACAACTCAAGCCGTATCAGAGCGATTAATTACTACATTGAATTGTTTTAATTTAGTATTTAATAAAATGCTTGAATATATTTTATATTTTACTCCTATTGGTATTTTTGCTTTAATGGGTAATACAGTTGCTACTTATGGTAGCCAAATTCTTACAACTTGCGCTATTTATGTTGGTTGCGCTTGGTTAGGTTGTTTAATTATTGCTTTAACAGTAATGATTTTACCAGTATGGATTTATTGTCATATAAATCCAATAGAATACATTAAACGAGTGAGTAAAATTTGGTTGATTACTTTATCTACTTGTGGGTCAGCGGCGACTCTTCCTTATACTATCAAGATTTGTAATGAGGAATTTGGTATTAATAAGGAAATTACTGACATCGTTGTTCCTCTTGGATGCACTATTCATATGTGCGGAGGCGCCGTTTCATTTAGTCTATTGGCTTTGTTTAATTGTCAAATGTATGGCATTACAATTACGCCAATAATGTTTATTACAATGTTAGTGGCGGCTATTCTTATTAATATGGGCGCACCTGGTATTCCTGGCGGTGGAGTAGTAATTGGTGCTTCTTATTTAGCATTGATTGGTTGTCCAGTTGATTTTATTGGAGTGTATGCTGGTTTTTATCGACTGCTTGATATGGCTTATACTACAATGAATGTTAGTGGAGATATTACGGCTAATTTGTTAATTAACAAAAATATAAATAAATAAAATAAAGGCGAAAACAGCAATTTATTTTTTTTACAAGGAACTATTTGTTGAAGGTTCGAGTCCTTCTTTCCGCAACATATGCGGGAATAGCTCAAAGGGTAGAGCGATAGTATAATAAAAAAATTCGCCTTGTATATGCGAGTGTAGTTCAGTTGGTAAGAACGCACGACTGATAATCGTGAGGTCAATGGTTCAAGTCCATTCATTCGCACCAGATGGGAGGTTCCCTTATGTTAAAAGCTATAATGGCCGGTGTTTTGATTGGTATTTCCGGTTTTGTTAATCTAAGTATTAATGTTCCTTATTTAGGAGCATTTCTTTTTTCTACTGGACTATTAATTATTTGCTATTAGCAATATAATTTATATACTGGTAAAATTGGATACATTAAATCATTAAATGATTTTAAAAATTGTTTAATTTATTTAATTGGTAATTTAATTGGTGTATTTTGTATAGGTATTATTCCGCAAACAACTACAATATTAAATAAAATTAATCAACCATGGTATTTAATATTATGGTTATCTATTGGTTGTGGTATTCTTATTTATTATGCGGTTAATATATTTAAGAAACATAATAGTGTAATTGGAATTTTATTATGTGTCCCTACATTCATTATATGCGGTTTTAATCACTGTATTGCTAATATGTATTATATAATTGCAAGTCGTGAATTTACCATTGATGCTTTGATTTTTATTATTATTTGTATTATTGGAAATTCAATAGGTAGTTTAATTTGTAATTATGTTGACAATTTTAAAAAAATATAATATAATATTTATATAAGACGAAGGAAGGGAAACATCTTCCTTCAATATCCGGGTGTAGCTCAGTTAGCAGAGCGCGTGGCCTGGGACCACGAGGCCGTGAGGGCGGGACTCACCACTCGGACCATCGAGAATAAAAATCCTTAATTGATTTTTTATAAAAATTATTATATAATATATATAGAAAATTAAGAAAGGGATTTAAAAATGGAAATTTCATTTGAAACTGCTCAGTTGGTTCATGAAGCGATTGCGTATACGATTACTAAAACATCGTATTTTACAACTGGTCAAATTCCTTCAGCAGATGATGTTAATAGCGCAACAAGTTTGTTTTTTTGTAAGTTTTTGGAAGATGAAAAGAATATTACAACAATTCGGTAATAAGAAAGGAATTGATGAAAATGGAAATTAATTTTGGTTCTCGTTATGCTGACCTCGATAACAATGTTTATAAGGTTGTGGGTAATGCATTTCATTATGGCGATAAGACTGATGAAGTGATTTTCCTCGCTCCTATCAAGAATGGTACTGTGGGCGATGTTCAGTATATTTCTCGCAAGGAAATGGAAAAGGGTGGAATTCTGTTCCCTGTTTCTAAGTATAACTAAGTCCCGTTAGTCCAATGGATAAAATTGGACGAAGTTTGAAAATGAAGTTAGAATAAAAATTATATTTAATAGAAAGGCAGGGTTTTATGAATACTGATATTTTTATTAAATATGATACTCCTTAGCGAACTGAAAAATTTAAAAAATAGTTAATTCAATTAAGAGGTCATCAATGTGAATGTTGTAAAAATTTTTAGTGGTTGGATTTACCAATCAATTTAGAATTACATCATAAAGATGGAGATAAATCAAATAATGAATTAACTAATTTATAGTTATTATGTCCTAATTGTCATTCTTATACTGATAATTATGGTTCACGAAATAAAAAACATAATACTGTAAATGAACAAAAATTTTTAGAAGTTTTATCTAATTCTACTTCTATCCGTCAAGCATTGTTTAAACTTAATTTATCTGATACCGGAGCAAATTATACCCGAGCTAGATAGTTGATGAATAAATATAATATTTAGTTATTAAAATCTTCTTAGACTAAAGAAAATTTTTGTATTGATTGTGGGAAACCTATAACCTTACAATCAACACGTTGTGTATAGTGTGAAGCAAAAACTCGTCAAGAATTTAATGTATCAAGAGATGAATTAAAAAAATTAATTCGGACAATGCCCTTCACAGCTATTGGATAGATGTTTAACGTTTCTGATACGGCTATTCGTAAACGTTGTAATGCTTATAATTTACCCACAAAAAAAACAGAGATTAAAAATATTTCAGATGAAGATTGGGAATTAATTTAAAATCATCTTGTTAGTTTAAGTTAAAACATAAAATAAATATTTTATATCGGGGTTCGAATCCTCGACGGGATGCCATTTGCTTTGCATTTGATATCGTTTTATATTAATACTCCCTACATACTATAAACCGTGGATTTGTAGCCACAATGCGGAGAGGTAGTTTTTGACTCCGCTATATGGGCGATTAGCGCAGCTGGTAGCGCATATCCCTTACAAGGATGAGGTCAGCGGTTCGAGTCCGTTATCGCCCACCAGCAGAAAGGAATGAGTTAAATGTCTCAATATCTCAATTTTTTTATTAAAACTGGTAAAAACCAATATCAGCAAATTGCGAGTTATTCTCGTAATCATGTGATTTATAAGGCATTTGATTCCGCTCCTTATGAGCAAATTAGACGACTAACTGAATTAAAAATAGTAAATGCTATTGGAGAATTAAAAGCAGCGAAAGATACTTACCAAAAAACAATGCGAGATAATGATGAGCAAGTTGCAATTCAGTATCGGCTATGTTCAAAAGATGAATTTTTCGATGTTTATGGTCAAATCCAACAGACAAATAAAGAATTGAGACAAGATGTTGAGGAATGTAATAATGGGATTCTTGAACTTCAATTTATTCAACGAATGACAAGAGTTCCTAATGATGCTATAATTTACTTCGGAGTTGAGATTTATAATCCAACAGATGAAGATATAATTTAATATAAAGACCCTTGCAGCAAACTCTTCTAATGAAGAATTACAGGTTCAAATCCTGTTGAACGCACTAGCGTTTATGGCGGAATGGTTTACGCGATTGACTGATAATCAATTTATTCATATTTGGGGTCTTGCACTTAACGAAATTTAGTTCAAGAATGTTAAAATGTCCGAAATTTCGTTTTCGCGTCTATGATAGTAAAAGCACGATAAATAAATTAACTATATCTCTTAGTCATGCCATAAAATAAAATGATATGGTTTTATAGAGAGAAATTTTGGTTTGGAGAATCGGGAGAGCCAATAGACGCAATATAGGGCTATCGCCAAATCGGTAAGGCACAGGACTTTGACTCCTGCATCTGCTGGTTCAAGTCCAGCTAGCCCTGCGGTATCATATAAGAAACCTCCACGTGGTGATACTGGTTAATACTAATTCTTATGAATTTAATAAAAAGGAGCTATTTTAGTATGGCATACATTTATTAGATTACCAATGATGTAAATTAGAAAATTTACATTGGTAAAACAGAGAACTCAATTGAAAAACGTTTTAAAGAACATTGTTGGGATGCTTCTCGCGAACGAAATGAAAAACGTCCACTATATAATGCTATGCGAAAATATGGAGTTGAGCATTTTCATATTGAATTGATTGAAGAAACTAATAATCCAGAAGAAAGAGAAGTTTATTGGATTGAGAAAAAACAATCATTCAAAAATGGATATAACGCCACAATTGGTGGTGATGGGCGTAAATATATTGATTATGATTTAGTTGTTAAGACCTATCAAGATTTACAAAATATTAAATTGGTAGCTAAACAACTACATCACGATGAGAGCACAATTAGTAAAATTTTAAAAGAAAAAAATATTGATATAAAATCATCTATCGAATGGATGAGAGAAAATCGTGGTAAAAAAGTTGGTCAATATGATTTAAATGATAATTTTATCCAATCATTTGATAGTCGTGGATTGGCTAGTAAATATTTGATAGATAATCATTATACAACCTCTGTGGCGATTGATGCTGTTGCTGGGCGAATTGGTCAGGTGTGTAATGGTAAAAGAAAAACAGCTTATGGTTTTAAATGGAAATCATTGTAAGTGAGGAAAAATATGTATATTTGTCCAACTTGTAATAGAGGATTTTCAACAGAAGAGGGTGTGGCTAAACATTTTCTGAGCTGTTGGAAAGAACAAAATCCATATCATCAATCAAAACCTGCTCCTCGGAGTGAAGATATTAACACGATGAAAATGAATGATGATGTAATGAATTTTTTTAATTCATTTAAACAGAGGTAAAAAAATGGAAGAGGTTGCGGTAAAAACCCATTTAATTATTACTGATATTCATGAAGAATATCATATGAATTGGTGTGGTAAAATTTTTGATGCGAAACCTAAATTGAAAAATGGTTTACCTGTTTTTACAATTATTGGTAGTCGCGGTCGAATGGAAATTAGCACGATTGATATGAATCAATTAGAAAAATGTGCTAAATCCTTGACCTATCCGCGAGGTCGTTCTGCTGTTTCTAAAGATAGTTCTCAAATCTATATCCAAGAGATAGACGGAAATGAGAAACTATTGGGTGTTTTAACTCATAAGCATATTAAGAGTTATGCTCCAATGTATGATAAAGTAGGTTTTAGATAAGGAGAATAATATGAATTTTCGCACTAAGGCTCATTATGAGTATCGTATCGCAAAACTGAAAGCTAAGGGTGAGGTTGTTAACGCCAATCTAATTCGTAAGGCCGAACGCAAATTGCGTAATATGAAGTAATTTGACATTTTAAAAAATTTATTGTATAATAAATATATAAAGTAAAGGCTTATCCAGCAAATTTTAGGAATGAAGATTCAACTTGGGTTATTCATTAGAGCCTTGTCAGACATTCCGGCTTGGAGTAATATAAGAGATTTATTTTCGAGGTCGAATTTATATAATTATTTATTTTTAATTTTTATATAAAATAGAATAAGAATTGAAAGGAATAATTGTATGAGCTGTGGTATTTATAAAATCACAAATAAAATTAATAATCATTCCTATATTGGATAGTCTATTAATATTGAAAATAGATGGGCTAAAGAAAAAAGTAGAGCATTTAATTTTAATTCTGATGAATATGATAAAACTTTATCAAGAGCATTTCGAAAATATGGTTTAAGTAATTTTACTTGGGAAATATTAGAAGAATGTTCTAAAAAAGAATTAGATCAAAAAGAAAAGTATTATATATCAATATTTAATACTTATTTTGATGGATATAATGAAACTACTGGCGGGCAAGATGGATGTAATAGTTAGTCTAAGATTTCAAAATAGCAATTATTAGAAATTTATGACTTATTATAGAATTCAACTATTCCACAAAAAGATATAGCCAAACAATTTAATATAGGTCAAGATGTTGTTTCAACAATAAATCATGGTAAAAGCCGAAGATTAGAAGGATATATTTATCCTTTAAGGAATAATTATAAGATTAAACGATATTGTTGTGATTGTGGAAAAGAATTATCTGGAAGAACAAGTATTCGATGTGATGCTTGTAATCATATAAGTAATAGAAAAGTTGATAATAGGCCAGATAAAAATGAATTAAAAAAATTAATTCACACTGAATCTTTTACTTCAATAGGAAAAAAATTTGGAGTTAGTGATAATTCAATTCGTAAATGGTGTAAAAGTTATAATCTACCTACTACTAAAAAAGAAATTAATTCTTATTCTGAATAGGAATGGAATTCATTATAAATATTGCCCCGTAGTGTAATCGGTAACACGGCGGTCTCTAAAACCGTTTTCCCTTTGAAGGAGTAGTTCTGGGTTCGAATCCCAGCGGGGCTGCCAGAAGCGAAGCAATATGTATACAAACCATTGATAAGTCTTCGCTGGATGGAATGTAGGGTTCGAAGTGCCCATCATTTAAAGAGTAGTCTGCGGTCGCGAGGTAGATTTTTAGTCGAAGGACACACCATCAAGGTTCTCGATTTACCTTAAACAAAATCGAATATTTGGGTCGGTAGAGCGTAGTTGGTACCGCACCGGACTGTAAATCCGGTTCCTCTGGACAGCGGTGGTTCGAGTCCACCCCGGCCCACCAGTAGGTTATAAAGGTGAAATCCCATCAAGTGGCAATACACCGAGAGTGTGTGTTGGATATTTGATTACCTATGAGTCCCCAAGCATAAAGTTATAATAGCGAGGGCGGGCCCTTGTGTCGAAATGACAAGGTGAGTTATAGGGTATAGTTTAATGATTATGAGCTGTTTGGAGTAAGTTAATGATTTGTCAATAAAATGAATGTAAGGTGTCCTATTCGCCTGCCAAACATAATACAGGAGTTTTATTGGACAGAATTTTTCTGTTATTAATAGTGAAGTAGCTGATGGTTAACAGGTAGGTAGCATAACACAAGGTGCGCTTTAGTGGTTATGAAGTAAGCGATAGCATTATTAATAACAGGGATTTTTTGTTTATAAACGCGCTCCGAGCGAGAGCGAGCGTAAGAATCGAAAATCCAAATCAAAAATGGTTTTAGAAAATTTAAATATAAATGCTGGTGTGGCGCAATTGGCAGCGCAATTGATTTGTAATCAATCGGCTATCGGTTCGAGTCCGATCACCAGCTCCATAATATCCGCACGGATGGCCGTGGTCATAAGTTTAGCTAACTTGCTCTATTAGAGATTTGGTGCGGTATATAAATTAATATGGGCCTATAAGCGAGTGGTATGACCCTCATTCGCTATTTTTTTGAGAAAAAGGTGTATTATTATGAAGTATTCTCTGGATAAGTATAAGTATTTTATCTATTATGACAAGAATGGTAAGAAGACGGTTTCCGCAGTTTCTACCTATGCTGGTAGAACTGTAAAGGGTTATGCTAAGTGCGATCCTCGTGATAATTTCTCTGAGGATAATGGTAAGAAGCTCGCGGCAGCTCGGTGTAATGCCAAGGTGGCTGATAAGCGCGTAAAGCGCGCAGAAAAGAAAATGGGTGATGCACTTCGTCAGTTGGATGCGGCTGAGGCCTATTACAAGCGTATGCGGACTTATTTCAATGATGCGTCCAGAGATGCTGAGTTCGCGAAGAATGAAGTTATTTGTCTCGAACAGGAAATGTAATATAAACGGGGTTTAATACCCCATATGCCGGGGTGCGCAAGCGGTCATAAGCGCCTAGTCTTGAAAACTTGTGTGAGCTAATTACTCCCGTGGGTTCGAATCCCACCCCCGGCGCCAGACTAAAAGATTTATAGGAGGAAAAATTATGGAAAATAAACCATTATCAAGAGCCTATAATCGTGATGTGTCCAAAAGAAAAGCATTAAGAAAGCGTCAAATTGTACGAAATGTTTATTGTTGGAGCGAGAATCCCGATTATTATAATAATCTCCATCAATATTCAAAAAATAAAATTCATTGCTCATGCCCTTGGTGTTCTGAAAAAACACGGAATAAGGGTCATCGTAGAATCGCTAAAAATTATAATCGGTCAATTAACTGGAAAAAATCTGATTTGATTAAAATTGAAGCAATGAGCGCGGACTTGAAAGAAAATATTTGATTTTTATTAAAAAATAATATATAATATATAATATATAT
>ENA-ORPK01001567-ORPK01001567.1-human-gut-metagenome-genome-assembly--contig:-NODE-1567-length-17740-cov-2.965394_pt1 | contig 17740 bp, 11 predicted proteins | sample MGYA00242139_ERZ509068 | MGnify/ENA primary metagenome ERZ509068 (study PRJEB26280, sample SAMEA2338687) | human gut metagenome | biome: human gut; feature: human-associated habitat; material: faeces... | reverse complement strand
GTTTTAGCACCAATATCAACCATAACGCCTTGGCTGTCATAACCACATACGATGCCTTTAACTAAATCACCTTTCTGAAATTTGTAATCATACTTTTTCAGTAATTCTTCAAAATCTAACTCACTTGATGTCATTTTTACTCCATTTGTCATAAGACACTAATCTGTCAACTTTGTGAACATTGTAACAAATTTTTTAAAATTTGTAAAGTTTTATGTAAAGTTCCTTAACGTTTTTGGTAATGAAATGTCACATCACCCAAGCGCATCAGCAACAACTACATATATTTTTTCAAACCTTCAATAGTACTTTGTAATCTTGTTAACAATGTTTCCGGCGAACCAACTGAACGAGAACCGCCTAAATAACCGCCGTCTTTCATGATAAAACTATCAACTTTTTTGTCATTCCATAAAATATTTGCATTTGCACCGTTTTTCAATTTAAAACTTTTAAATTGCATATTATGCTTTTGGGCATATTCGGCACTTCCCAATATCGGTTTTAAAATATTTCCCATAAATTTTTCCTTTCTTTTTCATACTAAAACGAAACATGGGATATTTTGCCACATGTTCCGTTTTTATATAAAGATTTATTAACTTTTGTTTTACGCCTTCAAAGATTCAATCAAATCAGAAATTGTTTTTTCTTGAACCTCAATTTCTTCAATTCTTGATTTTGTTTGCTCAATCAATTCTTTTGGAGCATTTGCAACAAATTTCGGATTATTAATTCTTCCTGAAAGCGATTTCTTTTCATTGGTTAATTTATCCAATTTCTTTTGTTGACGAGCAACTTCAGCATCCAAATCAATCAAGTCAGCCAAAGGTAAAATAATCTTTGACGCTGAAACAACTGCTGTTGCACTCTTTGGAGGAACAGGGGCGTTCATTTCTGCATAAGATATATTTTCAACTCTTGCTAAACGTTTGATATATGCTTCAATTTCTTCGAAAATCGGTTTTTCATTTTTTTCAGCTCTAATTTCAATATCACATTTGATTGAAGGTGAAATATTGAAACTTTGGCGAACATTTCTCAAAGAAGTAATTGTTTCAAACACCAATTCCATTTCTTGAGCTTCTTTAGGGAAGTCCAATTCTTTTCTAAATACAGGGAAGTTAGAAACAACAATCGCTGACTTCATTTCGTCGTCACCCAACTGTTTAGAAGGTTTTGAAATCAACTGCCATACTCGCTCTGTAATATGAGGCATTACAGGGTGAAGCATTCTCAAAGACATATCAAGAACATATCTCAAAACTCTTTGAGTGTTTGCTTTAAGTTCAGCGTCTTGAAGTTGAATTTTAGCGATTTCAACATACCAATCGCAGTATGAATTCCAGAAGAAGTCATAAAGAACGTGAGCAACTTCACCAATTCTGAATTCTTTAATATTTTCATTAACTTCTTTGGCTGTTTTATTCAATTTATCCAAAATCCACTTGTCAGCAATTGTCAAATTTGAATAATCAATATCATTATCATCAACGCCATCAAGGTTCATCAATACAAATCTTGAAGCATTCCAGATTTTGTTTGCGAAGTTTCTTCCATATTCAAATCTCTCTTCACTCATCTTGATATCCTGACCGCCATAAGTACAAAGTGAAGTCATTGTAAATCTCAAAGCGTCACAACCGTATTTGTCAATAATTTTAACCGGATCAATTGTGTTGCCCTTAGATTTTGACATCTTTTGACCTTTTTCGTCACGAATTAAACCATGAATATAAACTGTTGAGAATGGTGCTTTTTTCGTGAACTCCAAGCCCATAGTAATCATTCTTGCAACCCAGAAGAAAATAATATCAAAACCTGTTACAAGAGTTGTTGTCGGGTAGAATTTTTTAAAATCTTCGCTATCCGTGTTAGGCCAACCCATAGTAGAGAAAGGCCATAACCCTGATGAAAACCAAGTATCAAGACAATCTGTATCTTGTACATAATTTTCAGGATCCGGATTTTCTTTTGCTACAACCATTTCACCTGTAACTTTATGATAATAAGCCGGAATTTGGTGTCCCCACCAGATTTGGCGTGAAATACACCAGTCACGAATATTTTCCATCCAGCCTAGGTAATTCTTTTCCCATCTTTCAGGAACAAACTTAATTCTACCATCTTTTACGGCTGCAATAGCTTCTTTTGCCAAAGGTTCCATTTTTACAAACCATTGTTCAGAAAGAAGCGGTTCAATTGTTGTTCCGCAACGTTGACATTTACCTACATTGTGCTCGTGATCACGAGTTCTCAGCAAGAAGTTGTTGTAAGAAAGCATTCCAACAATTTTCTCTCTTGCTTCGTATCTGTCAAGCCCGTGAAGTTCTTGAGGTACTTCACCACAAGCCTTCATTGTTCCGTCATTATTAATAACCCAAATTGGTTTCAAATTGTGACGTTGACCAACTTCAAAGTCATTAGGATCGTGTGCCGGAGTAATTTTAACAGCACCTGTTCCAAAGTTTTTGTCAACATATTCATCGGCAATAATAGGAATTTCTCTACCTGAAAGCGGAATAATAACTGTTTTTCCAACTAATTCAGAATACTTGTGATCATCTGGGTGAACAGCAATAGCAACATCACCAAAGATAGTTTCTGGACGAGTAGTAGCAACAATAATTGCGCCACTCTCTCCTTTTACAGGGTAAGAAATCTCCCACATGTGACCTTGTTCAGTTGCGTATTCTGTTTCAACGTCAGAAATCGCACTATTACAACGAGGACACCAGTTTACAATATACTTGCCTTTGTAAATCAAACCTTTTTCATAAAGTCTTACAAATACTTCTTTAACTGCATCAGAACAACCTTTGTCAAAAGTAAATCTTTCTCTTGAACGGTCAAAAGAAGCACCCAAACGTTTACATTGGTCTAAGATTGCACTTTTGTGTTCATTTGTCCATTTCCAAGTTCTTTCAACGAACTTTTCTCTACCCAAATCATAACGAGTCAAGCCTTCTTTTGCAAGTTGTCTTTCCACAACGTTTTGAGTAGCCAAACCTGCGTGGTCAGTTCCGGGAACCCAAAGAGTTTCATAGCCTGCCATTCTGTGGTAACGGACCAAAATATCTTGCAAAGTTTCGTCCAAAGCGTGCCCCATGTGCAAAACACCTGTAACATTTGGAGGAGGAATTACGATAGAATAAGGCGGTTTGTCGCTTTTTGCATCAGCCTTAAAATATTCGCCATCTTCCCAAAACTTATAAATACTATCCTCAGTATCTTTCGCATCATAAACCGTAGGTAAATCTTCAATTTTAGTTGCTGTCATATATATATCCTTCTTATTTTTTTCGTATAAATAAACAATAGCACAAAAAGATAATTTGAAAAGTTTATATTACGTTTGTCAGCCAAAAGCTTGGCAAAAAACCAAAAATTTTAAATAATAGGCGTATAATAATTGGATTTTCTAGAGATAAGAGGAGTTTGAGATGTTTAATAATAAGTCGACCATTGCCCCCCCCCCGAAGCTACATTAAAAGGATTTAAACAGGCAAAAAGAGCTGTTAAGCAGATTGGATGCATAGATACAAAGAGGCATCGTCTTTTAAGGTTTGAGTTATTTAAGAAGATAGAGAAGATTTTAAGTTTAAATTTACTAAACTTTTTTATCTCGCCCCTTGAGGGAGAGAAGAAATTTCTTAGCGAATTTTGTGAGCTTAGAAATTTCAGAGAGGGGGATAATTTAAAGTATAGTTGTCCTGTTCAACACGAAACAGTTATTGAACCCTCTCCCGCATTCGTAATGCTCACTAAAGTTCGCAAACGACTGCTCCCTCTCACAAAGAGAGAGGGTAGTGACTCCGTAATCATTAGTAACTTTTTTGATACGAACCATTCACAACTCACTACTCACAATTCATTAATTCCCGATATGGTCTTTTTTTTCACACAAGCAATTCAAAAAACTGTCCAAGAACTTGGTTATAACAAATTTGACGACTTAGATATTCCGATAACTACACCAGACTCTGAAATTCAAAATATTTACGATAACTACAATTCAATCTTTTTATCTCAATTTAAATAATATAAAAAAAGTCGGAAAAATTCCCGACTTTTTTACTTTTTTATTTTGTGTTCATTAGACTTACGCTTTTGGAGCTGCGTTTGCAATAATATCCATTTCATCTAATGATGCATAAACAGCGTGGCAACCGCAATCTACGTACAAGATTTGACCAGTTGTTCCTGTTGACAAATCAGATGCTAAATACAAACCTGCTTTACCAACATCTTCCAATGCAACATTTCTACCAAGAGGAGCTTTTGCAATTGCAGCTTTAAGCATTTTATCAAATCCTGAAATACCTTTAGCAGCAAGAGTTTTAACAGCACCAGCAGAAATACAGTTAACTCTAACACCTTTTTTACCTAAATCAGCTGCCAAATATCTCATTGAAGATTCAAGAGCCGCTTTAGCAACACCCATTACGTTGTAATTTGCAACAACATATTCAGAACCCAAGTATGTAAGAGCAAAGATTGAACCACCTTCATTCATAATAGGTTCAGCGTGGTGACACAATGAAACTAGAGAATAAGCACTTACACCAAGAGCTAAATCCCAACCTGCACGAGATGTGTCAATAAATCTACCTTGCAAATCTTCCTTAGCAGCGAATGCAACAGCATGAACTACAAAATCTAATTTTCCGTAAACTCTTTCACATTCTTTGAATACAGCAGCGACTTCATCATCTTTAGTAACGTCACAACTCATAATAATTTTAGCGCCCATATCTTCTGCGATAGGTCTAACACGTTTTTCCATAGCTTCACCGGCATAAGTAAATGCAATATCTGCACCTGCATCGTGAAGTTGTTTTGCAATAGCGTAAGCAATCCCGTGAGTATTAGAAACTCCGAAAATTACACCTTTTTTACCTTCCATTAGTTTCATAAGTTATATCTCCCTCTTTTAACTAACTAAAATACGTGTCTATCGTAGCACGAACAGAAAAAAATGGCAATAATTGAAGTAAGAGGTGAAAGGTGAAAGGTGAGAAGTCCATTTAGTTCGCTTCGCTCAAAAATAACTTTGGAGCGATAGCACCTGCATTGGTCTTTTCACTTTTCACTTTTCACTTCTCAATTCTCACTTTTCACTCCTTTCGAAATTATTAACATTTGTAACAACATGCAAACATGTTGAAATCAGGGAGTTTCGGAAGTTTTTATATATTTAAGAGAGTACAAAAAAGAGAGCTAACTATGGGCGTTTCAAACGTAAACAATTTGAATAAGATTGATTTGACCAAGCTTGGGCTTTTAGGCAAAACTAGAAGCACACAGTCAAACAAGCCTGCTTATATGCAAATGACTGGATCAATCTTCAACGCTCCTCAAGTAAAAAACAACTCATCAACAACACCAAACCTTAGCGTACTTAATACAACTAGAAGTTTAAACGAACTAAAAACAACTAGCACAAAAACTACTTCATCAAATGAAAAAACTGAAAGCAAAAAAGAAAATGAAGAAGGTAATGTTGATCAAGGCAGTGTAAAAGACCTTGGCAACCAAGCTAAAAAAGGAACTTCTGAAGCTAAAAAATACACAGCTGAAGAAAAACAAGTTAGTTCAGAAGCAAAAACTTTAAACAAAAATATTAAAAAAGAAGATAAGAAATTCCAAGCACAATTAAAACAACAACAAGCAGATTTAAAAAAAGACAACGCTAAGATTGAAAAATTAGCACAAGAAACAGATGAAGCTCAATTGCAAATCAACAATGCTCAAAACGAATTGGATGGCTTGCTTGCATCTTCTACTTTTTCTATCAATGGTTTCAATGGCACTCAAGGCGGTCAATCTACTTCTGGTTCTTCTAATCAAGACAGAATTAACGAACTTCAAAAATTAATAGGCTCAAAAACAACTCTTGTTCAAAGCAATGGTAAACAAATCTATTCATTGCGCAGAAGTTCTTCAAGAACTCTTTCTAGAATGAATAGAACAAACGCAAACTACATCAAAACTCACAAACACAATGCTAAAGCTATTAAACAAAACCAAAACGAAACAAGTGGAGTTATAAAAACTGCAACAACAATCGAACAATACAGCGCATTAGCAGAACAAGGCGGTAAAGCTCTTGACTTACTTGGTCAAGGTTTGGTTGCAGCAGGTCAAAAATTAGCTTCTAGTTTAAGTCCAGTAACAGCCGCAATTGGTTCTGCAATGATTGCAACCGGAACTGTAATGTCAAAAATCGGTACTGTTGCAGAAATGCTTGGTCAATACGGACAAGCTGCAGCAAACATTACTAAAACAGCAGCATACGCAGCAGAAGGCAACCTAATGGGAGCAATGACAAGCGCAGCAGCAGCAATGCAATCAGGTGCAGCAGCAACTAAATCAACCAAGAACTTGAAAGACACATTCGGAGAAATCGATCAAAGAGCTCAAGAAGCTACTAAAAAAGCTGCAGCTAATGCAACTGCGAAAGAAACTGTTAAAGGAATGTCAGAAGATCAACTTGGCGGAATGAGTAAAAAAGATGCTAGAAAAGCTCTTAGCAAAGAACTCCAAGCTACATCTTTCGGCGAAAACGACGCTAACGTTACCGGCAAATGGTCTAAAAAGCAACTTGAACAATACAAATCTCAAATGACAGCCAGCACTGCTAATGGCGGAACTGTTGCTAAAGACGGGCTTGCAACTGTAAAAGACAAATACCAAGAAAACGTAAAAGCTCAATTGAAAAAGACAGGTCTTGATTCTAAATATGCTGTTGGCGATAACGGCAAAATTGTTGATGTTAATACAAGAGATGAAGTTTCTATCGACACTCTAAAAGCTCAAGGACTAAAAGGCGATGCTAAACAAATCAAAGCAGCTTTGAAAAAAGGAAACCAAGCAACAAAAACATCTTTCGCAAACAAAGCAGCTAAAGCAATGAAATCTTCTAAAAACTTCGACTTCCAAGGTATGGCTCAAGGTATTGTAACAACAGTTGCACTATTTGGCGCACAAAACAACTCTACAACAACTCACAAAAATCATAACGGCGGATACAGAACAGCAGGACTTGAAAGCGACCCAAGATATCTAAAAATAAGAAATTCTCACAGAGTAAGACAATATCGTTCTTCAGCAATTGCATAAAAAAGAAGCTAATCAAATTTGAAAAGCTTCTTTTTTATTATTTATATAAGCAATTTTACTTTACATAAGATATATCGTTTGAGTTGTTTCTCATTGCGGCTTGTTCTTCTAACAACAAGTTCATATAAAGAAGTTTGTTTGCTGTCATCTGATCAAGGTTTACAAACTCAGCTCCGGCACGTCTGTCTGATGCTGAAACAATTTTAACATCCGCATTAATATTCAAATTACCGTAAGAGATATTTACAGGAACAACATCACCAACTCTCAAATCATTGTGGTGAGTTACTGCAATACCACCTCTTGAAATATCAAGTAATGAATCTATTTGAGTGTTTTCTGCCAATTGAACAGGGTTTCTGTTGTCTTGTGCCGGGAATCTCATGAATTGACGTTTGTCAATTGAGTTTACATTGTACTCTACAACACGTTGTTTGTATAAATTCTTACCATAATCAGTCCTTCTGTTTACAGGATCAGGCGTAGGATCCGGATCTGGGTCGGTATCAGTATCGGTGTCAGAATCTATATCTGTATCCGTGTCTGTATCAGTATCTACGTCAGTGTCCGTATCGGTATCCATATCCGTATCAGTATCTGTGTCTGAGTCAAGATCTGTATCTGTATCAGTATCTACATCACTATCTGAATCATTATCCGTATCAATATCCGTATCTGTGTCAGTATCTGTATCACTGTCCAAATCAGTATCTGTGTCCGTGTCATTGTCGGTATCAGAATCTGTATCAATATCCGTATCCGTATCAGTATCTGTGTCTACATCGGTATCTGTATCGGTATCTGTGTCTACATCGGTATCTGTATCGGTATCCATATCCGTATCAGTGTCAGTGTCTGTGTCTACATCGGTATCGGTATCAGTATCTACATCACTATCTGAATCGTTATCCGTATCAATATCTGTGTCTGTGTCGGTATCTGTATCACTGTCTAAATCCGTGTCTGTATCCGTGTCACTATCTGTATCAACATCTGTATCGGTATCAGTATCTGTGTCAACGTCAGTATCTGTGTCTGTGTCTATATCGGTATCGGTGTCAGTATCCGTATCAATGTCTGTATCTGTGTCTGTATCGATATCTGTATCAGTATCATTATCGGTATCAATGTCAGTATCCGTGTCTGTATCGGTGTCAATATCTGTATCAGTATCGGTATCTGTATCAGTGTCTAGCGGATAATCAGGTTCATCATCCTTTGGAACTACAAGGTTATCATCATCTTCCTCTGTTCCTTTTTTATTAGGGTCTTTTGCTCCATCATAATTTGGATCATCACCTTGAGAACTTCCACCATAATAATAGTTTCTATCTTTAGGATCTTGACCGATTGCAGTCACATCATCAGGTCTAACTGCTTTTGTTCTGATAGAAACCGGTTTTGTAGGATCTGTTCCATTTTGCAAAGGATTTGTTGTATTATCATTTGTCAAAGTAGACTTACCATCCGGTCTGTGTTTACCCATATTGAAATAGTAACCACCCGCATAAGCATTATCAGCTACCATTGTCAAATCTTGTTCACCACTCGGTCTGCCTTCGCCTTTTCCATAGAATTTACCATTTTTAACTACAATTGTTGAATCAGCAGCGTGTTCATATTGAGGAGCTTCGTTTGGATCTTTATAGCTTCCTAAATCTAACGCTGTAAGTTTTGCTTTTTCAAGTTTAACACCATTTGGACCGTAGTAATCTTGAGGATATGTAGGGACTTCACCCAAATGTTCAATATACATATTTTTACCACGAGTTGTAATATTTACGTTCTTCGCAGTAGTTTCTCTAACATAAACATCGCCAGAAAATTCAGCGTTTACATTACCTGTTCTTGAAATAATCGCACATGCATTTGTATCAAGTTTTGTGCCATCCTCTTTATCAAGTCCTTTTACATTAATATCTTTAATTGCGAGGATATCAATACCTTCTTTAGGTTTATTAATATCTGTAACAACATGCGGTTTTGTTGCATCATCGCCATAAAAAATATTTTCAACACCGTTTTGTCTAAATGTCAAAGCTTTATCTTTTGAACCGATATTTCCGCTTGAAATCATTGAAATACCAGTTCCTTCAACGTTAGGATTTTTTGCGTTTGTAGAAGCATTCAAAATATCATAAGCTTTTGCTCCCTTAACAGAGCTATCAGCCAACAAAATAACTCTTCCATCAGCCTTAATTTGGTCAACATTCATATTGTTGTCCAAACTTGCCATATTTACCAAAGACTTGTTTGAACCTTGAGTGCTTATTGCTTTAATTTTTCCATCAACATTCACATTAACTGATTTTGTTAAATCTCTTCCATTTGGACCAATTCCTGTACAAACACCGCCGTCGCAAGGACCAACCTCTTTGCCGACTGCACCGTTTTTAACATCGATATTTAGATCTTTTGAAGCCTTAATCAATGTTTCTTTCGTGCCAAAGTTGTAAAGGTTTCCGTTATTTATTTGAATATTTACGTTATCTGAAGAAGTTAAGTTGTTTTTGCCGGTGTAATCACCAAGAACAACATTTGAATTTTTGTTATTTATATTAATTCCATTGGCAATAACATGCCCTTTTACGTTAATACCATCTTTCCCAGAGTTTGTAATATTTGCACTATGGGTAGAGTTTTTAACCAAACCGCCATTTGCAATGTTTACACCATTATCACCTGTATTTGTAACAATAAGCTCGCCACCGTTGTTGCTCAACAATCCAGTTGAAGCTATCAAAACCCCTGAACCAGTGTTATCAACCAACAATTTACCGCCTTGGTTAACAACAGAACCTGAAACATTTACTGCTCCATTTTTGTTCAGCAAAAGTGTATCGCCATTTTTATTCAAAGATTTACCGGAAACATCAATACCTTTAGAACCAAGATTAGTAACTTCTACACTGCCTGTACCAAAATTTTTCATTGTTCCGGCAATCTCAGTACCACCATTTGCTCCATATGTTCTGATTGAAATACTTCCATTATCATTTGCAAAAGCATTTGCATTCAAATTATCTGTATTAACAAGCTTATTGAACAAAGCTTCAGCTTGCATATTTGAAAGAATTTTTGTCGCATCTTTTACACCAGACATAACAAGTGCATTTTGAGAAACATTTACATCTGCCGCATTGATATCAACAAAATTACGAGCCAAAACTTTACCATCAATGTTTACAGAACCTGTTCCTTCTCCTAATCTTGATTTGTAATCAGCAATTAAAGAAGGTCTTTTCAAATCACTTTTATATTTTTCATAACTTTCACTATCAGGAGTCATGACTGACAAAGAACCAACATTCAAAACACCGCTCGAACCGACAACCATACCCTTTGGAGAAATAAATACAGCATGCCCGTTATTAAAAGCACCGTTCTTATTTATCGCATTTACAATACCTTGAATATTGATTTGGTTATCAACCATGTTCACAAATGTATCCAAATCCTGTCCCTGCAAGTGGAATATGAGATTTGCAATATCTCCCTGACTCAAATCAAAGTCTTGATACTTTCTAAAACCAATATTCCCCGCTGGATTTTTCGCTGTTGGAGTAATATCATAAACCCCATTATTTCCGGTTACTCCAGAAATATTAGTAGCTAAAACTTGTAAACAGAAAGATTGTTGTAAGAAGAAACAAAATGTTAATGCCGAAGCAACAGCTTTTCTTTTACCGGCTCTTATATTAATCATGCTTTTCCTTTCAAATATTTTCCCTAATTTATAATTATTTTTATATATAAAATTCGACTAGCAGTACAATGTTACCAAGAGAATAGTTTGTTTTCCATTTTTTATTACAATTTCTTAATAAATTTGCATGCAAATCTACTTTTTCTCAAGTATTAAAATCCGAGAAAAAATTTTCTTGCTAGATTGTTAATAAATATTAACAGAACTAAATTTCAGGGCGTTTTAAAACTGTATTTGTTAATGCGAAATAACAAGCATAGAATATGAACATCAAGCCCAACATTTCAACCAATGCAGGCAAGTGAACAAATTTTTCAAACACATAATACAATACAGCAAAAGGTACAAAAGATATTGACATCCTTGTAAAGATTAATTTTGGGAAAATCAATCTTAAACCAGGAAGAACAATAATTATACTCAATAAGAAATATAAAAAGTTTGCACCCAATGTTGCAATACCAACTCCGATTAAGCCTAATTTTGGAATTAGTAATATATTTAAAACAATATTGGCAACACCTGATGCCAACTTAATAATAAAATCAAAATAAGTTTTGTTTGCAAGGTGATATTGAAGAGTTGTGTAATCAGTCAATGCCATAAAGAAAGTTCCAAATGCAAAATAAGGAATTAACTTAAACGCAATCAAAAATTTGTCGTTAGATGACATCATCTGAACATAATCCGTTGCATAAAGAGAAATTACAATAATAATCGGCAACGCAATCATCACATAATACCCTGTAAACCTTGAAATTAATGGTCTTACATCTATTTTTTCTTCATACATATTTATAATTCTTGGAATGGCTGCAACAGTAATTATTGAAAAAATTGTCATCAATAATGGCAATGTAAGCCCGTAAGCAACACCAACAATTCCAACTTGTGAAAAGCCATGGATACTATTCATAATAAATTTATTACTTTGGTTAATAATCCATGCACTTAAAGAAGTAGCCGCAATAGGAATACCATAAGTCATAATAGGCAACACTGATTTCCATTCAATTTTCTGGAACTTGAACCAAGACAATATATTGCTTTGATAAATCAACAATAAATCAATTAACGAAATTGAAACACCCATACCTAAAAGCAATGCAACTGCTCCAAGGTGGAAGAATTTAACAAAGAATATCGATAACAAAATTGTCAAAAACTGATTTATAATCGTTGAAAAAGTGAAAGAAACAGCTTTCAACTGTGCCCTCAACAACTGGAACAACAATGCTCTAATGGCTACCGGAATAATCAAAACTAAAATAGCTAAGAAATATTTTACCGGAATATGAAAAAAAGAATAGAAATTATGCCTAAATATAAATGCAAGTACAAACATTAAACACAAATTTGTAGTAAGCATTGTAACAAGAGTTGTCAAATATTTTGGCATATCTTGCGACATCTGATGGTGTTTGAAAAACCTTAAACCAGAAAGGCCAACCCAATCAGAAAAAATAATACACAAAAAAGACAAAACAGCAATTGATAAAGAATACAAGCCATATTGATCAGGAGATAACAAGCTGGTATAAACAGGAACAATTATTGCGTTACCAAGCATACCAACAATTTTTGACGGCGAATATTTCATCATATCTCTAAATATTGCTTTTAACTGTTCTTTTTCAACTTCTCTGTTTTCTACAAATTCCATTATTTTTCTCTCTTTTTCTAAAACTATTTGGTCATTATACTATTTTTTCTTAATCTTGTAAAATTCCAAACAAATCGTAATCATCCGCACGATTTATCAAAACATTTACAATATCTCCAGGAACAACAGACTCTTTTGATTCAGCATAAACCATTCCATCAATTTCCGGAGCATCATGCTGTGACCTCATCAAAATAAGTCCGTCATCAGTAAAACCTTCCACAATACAAGGTAAAATTTGCCCTATATAAGCTGCATTAACTTCTCTGGAAATTTTCTTTTGCAAAGTCATAAGTTTTTTATGTCTTTGTTTCTTAATTTTTGCCGGAACCTGAGAATCCATTGAATAAGAAACAGTATTTTTCTCACGAGAATATTCAAACACACCCATTTTTTCAAATTTAACACGTTTTACAAAGTCATACAATTCTTCAAACTGTTCATCAGTTTCTCCAGGATAACCAACAATGAAAGCTGTTCTGATTGCAACATTTGGAATTCTATTTCTAATTTTCTTAACAAGTACTTCATAATCCATAACCGGTCTGCGCATAGCCTGCAAAATTTCGGCATTGCAATGTTGCAATGGCAAGTCAATATACTTAACAACCTTGTCCAACCTTGCAATAGCGTCAATCAACTCGTCACTAACCTGTGTAGGATAAGCATACATTATTCTAATCCAGCCCAAACCTTCAATTTTGTTCAACTCTTCTAAAAGTTTCGGCAACATTTGTTTCCCGTACAAATCAATACCATAGCTAGTTGTATCTTGCGCAATCAAAACTAGTTCTGTAACCCCTTTTTTCACAAGGGAGTTAGCTTCTTCAAGAATGTTTTCAATAGTTCTTGAATGGTATTCACCACGAAGTTGAGGTATAATACAATACCCACAATGATAATTACAACCATCAGCAATTTTTATATAAGAGCTTGAACCAACTGTAATTTGTTGTCTTTCAATATTTTCAGGATAAATGTACTCAGGCTTTTCAGAAACATGTTCTGCATAATCTTTTTTATCACCGGTAATTTTGTCAACAACCTCAATAATTTCTTTAATATCAGAAGTTCCAATCATTCCGGCAATTTCCGGAATAGCTTTTTTAAGTTCACCCTTATATTTTTGTGGTAAACAACCGGTTACTATAACCTTTTTACCATCTTGAACCATTTGCAATATAGACTGAACTGATTCTTTTTCCGCATCATGGATAAAAGAACACGTATTAACAACTACAATATCAGCATCTTTTTCGTCTAACGAAATCTGATGCCCCCTCTGAGCCAAAAGACCAAGCATAAGTTCTGAGTCTACTAAATTTTTTGCACATCCGTGGTTTAACAATGCTATTTTCATATTTTACCTCTTTTAAAACCACTGTAACATGAATAAAAATTTTTGTAATCAGTAAAGGGAATAAGTTTCATTTTCCATTGTCCGACAAAATAATATAACAAATTGAAACTGTTTTTATTCAGCAATAAATAGTATTATTGGGAAATGAATAGAGAAATTAGACTTGAAACAGAAAACTTGGCACAGCAAATAAAATATCTTTCTGCTTTGGAAGGGTTAACTGTAACAAAAGTCAAGCAATTAGTTAATGAAAAATATAACAAGACAGACAGCATTAGGAATTTAAGCAACAAACTTCACAACAAAACCTTTCGAGTTTCTGAATTGGCTGAGATTTTAGACATTTTGAATTATGATATTATTTTGAGAAAAAGATAGTTTAGTTGTCGAAATATCAACATAATAACAATAATAAAGTAGGACGGAATACCCATCCCGCCTGCTTAGCACTTTTGTTCATGCTTAAATACTAACGAGTTATTGTTTATTCCTCTATCGTGGCAATTTGACTCCGTAATCTATTGTTTAATAGACTATGGATCGGAGTCCGGAATGACCGTTTCAATTAAATTAACTTTCGAAAATAGTCACTATTTACAATATAAATAAATATATAAGCTCTGCAATAAACTTATCTTCCAAATTTTCTTTTCATGCCAAATTTTATCAATTTATTTTGCCAAGCAAACGGAAATTTTGAAACAATTTCAGCAAACTTCGCATCAAAACCGACTGTATAAGAAGGATTCGGATTAGCCATTGCATCTACTTTCAAAATCGTATTAACAACTTTATCAACGCTCAAACCTTTTTGCCCGTTTTTATGAGCGTTTTCAATCATATATTTCATTTCTTTATCATAACCATGGCAACCATCAATCGCATCTTTATTAAGCTCTATCGACTTATCCCAAAGTGGAGTTGCAATTACTCCAGGTTTTATTGAAATTACTTTCAACCCAGATTCCAGTGCCATCGCATTAAACAGAATATCCAAAGCTCTTTTTGAAGCACAATACGGGGCTACAAAAGGGAAAATTCCAAAACTCGACATTGAACTTATATTTATAACTTTTGCATTGTCCAGCAATGGCAACAAATTTTGAGTAAAATTTATATGCGAAAATGTATTAACCTCAAACTGTCTACGTAAGTTCGCAACTGGAATTTGCTCCATAACTCCAGCAACAACGCACCCTGCGACGTTAATCAATGTATCAATTCGATTTGTTCTTGATTTAATATATGCAGTTGCCTGACGAATACTTTCTTCACGTTCCATATCTATATAGAAAGGAATTGCCCCGAATTTTTCCAACTCCGCAACATATTTTTCGTTACGATAGCCTGCAAAAACAGTGTTATTTTTAACTAATTTTTGCAACAGCGCCTTTCCAATGCCGGATGTTGAACCAGTAATTACGTACGTTTTTCTCATTTTTACACCCTTAATCTGACATATATGAACTGAACAATGGCAAGTACAGTGCTAACGCCAATGTCAATACGATACTACCAATTACAATAAGCATTATCGGTTCAATCATTTTTGTCATTGTGTCAATAATACCATCCAATTTTTTATCAATAAAGTTAGTTGCCTGCAAAAGCATGTCACCCAAACGTCCTGATTGTTCACCTGTTGCAATCATGAATAAAATCATCTTCGGCATAACTTGAGTTGAACGTAAAGCAATTGACAAATGTTGACCTTGTTGAACCTTTAATGTTGCTGTTTCAATTTTTGTTTTAAGCGTATGATTTGTAAGAGTAACATTTGCCAAGTATAAACATTCAATAATAGGAACACCGGCATCATACGCAACTTGCATTACAGCAATAAAGTTGGCAAAGTTTGAATACTGAATTAAGTCGCTCAACAACGGCACTTTCAGAACAAATTCATCAATTTTTCTTTTACTTGGTTGCCATCTCATTATAAACGTAAAGAAACCGCAAATTGAGCCTATAATAATTGGCACAAAGAACCAATAAGTCTTTAAGAAAATACCGGCGCTCATCAATGTTGCAGTAATCCACGGCAAGTCTTTTCCCATACCATCAAACATTTCTTTAAATACAGGGAATACGAACATCAACATAACAAGAACGATAATTACCGCCAAAACAATTACAAACATCGGATACATCAATGTACCAATAACTTTACCTCTAATATTTGCTTCTTTGTTCAAAAGCTCTAACAAACGTTGCAAAGTTTTTTCCAATTCACCGGAATCTTCACCGGCTTTTACAAGACCGATATAAATTTGCCCAAACTGTTCCGGATACTTTGCAATTGTGTCGGCAAAAGTTGCGCCCGCCATAATCTGACGCCGTAACTCTTTTGCAACAAGTCTTACTTTGAGCTTTGCGGCATCATTTTCGATAAACATCAAGGATTCAATAATCGGAATACCTGACTGAGCCAAGATTTGCAAAGTTGACGTAAAATCCATACGGTCCTGCAACCCAAGTTTTTTCATCTTACCGGCTTTGACATCAAGTTTTTTGTCTTCTTCACCTTCACCCTTAGCTTTTTCCTCGTATACTTTAGTCGGAATAAAACCAAGGCTCTTAATATTAGCTCTTGCTTCTCTTTGGTCTTGAGCCTCAACCTTACCTTTTACGATATCTTTATTATTTTTTAACGCTATATAGTTATATATTGGCATAGTTTCTCCTATTCGTTAACCACACCGAGAACTCTGACGAATTCATCAATTGTTGTTAACCCGTTAAGTATGTGAGACATACAAGATTGGTGCAATGTTCTCATACCATTTCTAACAGCAGCTTCTTCAATTTCCAAATCGTGAGCCCCCATTGCTACCAGTTTTTTAATTTCTTTGTTAATCGCCATGATTTCATAAACACCAAGTCTGCCTTTATATCCTGTAAAATCACATTTATTACAGCCTTTAGCTCTATAAATCGGTTTTTTCATAAATTCTTGGATTTCTTTTTCATCAGCAATAATTTGTCTTGCTTCATCGTGAGTCGCAAAATATTCCTCTTTACAATCATCGCACAATCTTCTAACCAAACGTTGAGCAATTACACCTGACAAAGTTGAAGAAACAAGATAATCTTTTGCCCCCATTTCTATCAAACGAGTAACTGTTGCAGCTGCAGAGTTTGTGTGAACAGTGCTCAATACAAGGTGACCTGTCAATGCCGCAGAAATAGCAATTTCCAATGTTTCGTAGTCACGGATTTCACCAACAAGGATAATATCAGGGTCCTGTCTTAAAATAGCTCTCATGCAAGATGCGAACGTAATTCCTGCTTTTGCGTTAATCTGTGACTGGTTAATACCTTCCAACTTAATTTCTATCGGGTCCTCAATTGTCGTAATATTAACGTCCTCATCATTCAAACTCTTCAATACAGAATACAAAGTCGTTGTTTTACCAGAACCGGTAGGGCCTGATGTTAAAATAATTCCGTTTGGACAACTAACCATATTTTTGATTTTTACGATATCTTCCGGTGTACCACCAACAAGATTAATATTTTTATCAGCAGCATTCAGACTCACAGCCGGCGCAAGTACACGGATACAAACCTTTTCCTTTCCGGAAACAGGAAGAGTGTTTATACGGAAATCGTAAGAACCGTTTTTATATTTTATTGAAAACGTACCATCCTGCGGGCGTCTGTGTTCTGCGATATTCATTCTTGAAAGAACCTTAAAACGAGCGATTACAGAAGTTTCAACTTTTGGAGGAATATCCAAAACTTTTTGTAACATACCATCTTTTCTGTATCTAACAATGTACCCTGACAATCTTGGTTCAATGTGAATATCAGAAACCTTATTATCAATAGCGTTTGTAATAATTTGGTTAACAAATTTTGCAACAGAACCGGTTGAATCTTTCAACTG
>ENA-ORPK01001566-ORPK01001566.1-human-gut-metagenome-genome-assembly--contig:-NODE-1566-length-17741-cov-2.799333_pt1 | contig 17741 bp, 18 predicted proteins | sample MGYA00242139_ERZ509068 | MGnify/ENA primary metagenome ERZ509068 (study PRJEB26280, sample SAMEA2338687) | human gut metagenome | biome: human gut; feature: human-associated habitat; material: faeces... | reverse complement strand
TTTATGAGACTACCAACTTTTTTATAAACTATTTCTTATCCCGAACTGGGGTAAAATATTATTCGTACATTTGCCTTAGATTTTCTTGTAGACAAACCTAATAGACCGCTTGACGAGTGAAAAACATACATGGCGAACCTAAAAACCACCAATAACAATCTAAAGATCAAATCACACAAATAGGGGAGCTAACATTCCGACAGCATGTAATTTAAAGTGTTTGTAAATAAACTGGTCTTTGTATTATGAACAAAGAATCAAGGAACAACACGTCAGCATTGCCTAATGCAGACTCCCGACGAGGCGGCAAAACTCCCTCCAGTGCACGACTAACCTCCTGCACCTCCCCCGAAGTTCGAAGCGACGCAGCAGAGAACTCCCAAACTGGGGTGTCCTCGGATTATGCTCAGGAGGAAAAGGAGCAATGGTTCGTATTGCGTGCCACCTATGGAAGAACCAATCAGGCTCTTGATGCTCTCCGAGCCAAGAATGTCGAGACTTATTTGCCGATGCATTATGTCATCAAAGAGATAGACGGGAAGCGAAAGCTCATTCACGAGCCTTTGCTTCCCAATATTATTTTTGCAAGAATGACCCGCCAGAAAACTCACGATTTCGTGAAAGAGCCAGCCTCCACCGCCAAATGGCTAAAATACTACACGGACAAGACAAAGCCCGTGGAAAGATCAACCGGCAAGAATCCTCCCGTAACCATCCCCGACAACGAAATGCTCAACTTCATCCGCCTGACAAGCGTAAACAGTGAGCACATCATGGTACTCCCGCCAGAACGCTGCCACTTCAAGAGCGGCGACTTGGTGAGAATCATAGAAGGTCCGTTTACGGGGGTTGTTGGAAGGGTAGGTAGAGCCGCCGGACAACAGCGCGTATTTGTCACCATCCTAAACGACAGTATTGTGGCGACCGCTTATATCCCGAATGACTTTCTGCAAAAGTGGCCCCCGGGAGAATAATAAATGATATGTGATAGAAAAGATATGGTTTATCACCTCCCTGTTATAAAATAAAAGAAACGAAAATGGATTTATCATACATCATAGCACCATTGTTAGGAGGAGTCATTGGTTACATCACCAATGACATCGCCATAAGAATGTTGTTTCGCCCACATACAGCAAAATATGTGTTTGGCATCCACATTCCATTTACACCTGGTATTATTCCGAAGGAGAAAGGACGTATTGCCGAAGCCGTAGGAGGTGTGATCAGTGAGAATCTGATGAACAAGGAGGTGTTGGAAAAATATCTTCTTTCTGAGGATATGATTGGAAAAGTTCGCTCTGCGGTTGAGGAGTTTATAGCCACACAGCAGAGAAACAACGAGACGGTAGTTCAATTCTTAGGACATTACTTGTCAAAAGAAGAAATTGATACCATTGCACAGAACATAAACCGAAGCATTACCAAGCAGACTTATGAAAAGTTGGCTGACAGTTCCGTTGGAGAAAAGGTTGCCCACATAGCCATAGACCATGTAGCGCAAAAGCTAACTATCGATGGAGCACAAGAGTTGCTTTCTGGTATCGGTGGCGCATTGGGTGGCATCGGTGGTATGGCAGCAGGACTGTTTGGCGGCAACATTGTTGCCAAATTCTTGGGTATGCTGCGTGAACCGGCCGAACATTTCCTTGCCAAGAACATCAACACAATGCTTCGAGACAATGGTGAGGAGATTGTGTCAAATATGATTGGTGGCGAAGTTGATGCCTTCTTTAACAAGCCTGTAAGCAAATTGCTTGAAGGGCACGAAGAGCAGTTGGCTCAAGCTGTCAACACTATAGAGTCCATATATCGAAGTATCATTACCGAACATCTGCCAAAGATCCTTCAATCTATTGACATCAGCAAGATTGTTCGGGAACGTATCAACGAAATGGACGTAAATGAGACTGAAAAACTCATCTTCCAAGTCATGGATAAGGAACTCAAAGCCATCGTGTGGCTGGGTGCTTTGTTGGGATTGCTGATGGGAAGTATTAACATATTAATCTAAATAAGCTATGATAAGCAATGAGAAACAACTAGCACAAGCTATAATGAGAGGTGATGCAAGAATAGAATTGTCTTCCAACCTTAGCTCGGCAGTTGATAAAATAAAGGCACCTTCCAGTGTTGTGTGGGCATCAGTTGCTGCTGCATTAGCTACATCAGCATTCTTTTGGGCAGGAGCTCCAGCTATGGCCTTAGGCATTATGGTAGGTCTTCCTGTTGTTTTGACTGTTTGCGGCGGAGTTGATGGAGTCGTTTTTATATGAATTTGTTGAATTATGATTAATAAAGTAATAATTTAAGAATTTATCTATGGAAATATCAAAGACTATAAATGGTATAATAGACCACAGAAAAGGACGTGGTGAGCATGAAGAACATGGACACTTGCAAAAGGTGGAAGAGAAGATAACCTTCCTCAACAATGTGCATCAAGCACTTATAGACTATGACAAGTTTCGCACTAAGGCTTTAGTTCAGATAGAAAACCAAAACGGTGACTATTATAATATGTCGGTCGAAGACCCTACTTTCGAACAGAAACTTATAGATGCATCGCCAGCCAAAGCCATAGAAGATGTGCAGAAAGCACTGAACAAGCTCGATGAGCTGTGCGTGAGGTTCGACCGCGAGACCATCAACATAAGCGTCATCGGACGTGCTGGACAGGGCAAGAGCCGACTGCTGCAATCGATAAGCGGTGTGGACAACGCCATTATACCTGCCGACAGCGGTGGCGACTGCACCGGAGCAAAGTCCGTGATCTGCAATGCCGAGGGCAAGCTGCACGCACAGATAATATGCTATAGCGAAGCTGAGCTGCTGGAGCAGGTGCAGCGATACATAGACGAGCTGCCACTGAGGCGCAAGCTGATAAGCGCGTCGCAGATACCAACCATCGACATGGGCAGCGTGGTGGAGGAGAATCTCACCAACAAGCAGCAGTCGTACTATGAGAAGCTGCTCAACTTCGTGAACCAGTACGACACATACTCAACGTTGCTTGGCAAGAATTTCACCGTGGACGACAAGGACGAGATACGTAAGTATGTGGCACAATACCTACTCGACGGCACAAGGGTGTACAACTATCTCGCCGTGAAGGAAGTGAGGATATTCACACCGTTCAATTTCGCCGACGCCGGCAAGATTATGCTCGTAGACACCATCGGACTTGGCGACACCTCAATAGGCTTGCGCGAGAAGATGATAGACACCCTCATCAACGACAGCGACGCCGCCATAATGCTGCGCCGACCAGACCGCGAGCGTGACGGCATACGCGAGGAAGACAACAATCTGTACGACATGATAAACGATCGCATGCAGGGTAGAGACCTTGAGAAGTGGCTCTTCTACGTGCTCAACATATATGCCGACAACAAGCGCACAGGCGAAAACCTGTATGAGCAGATAATGCGCAAGTTCGGCAAGACCCTGAAGGCAGCCTTCGTGGAGAAGATAGACTGTGCCGACTCTAAGGCTGTGGAGACACAACTAGTGTTGCCAATGCTCGAATGCCTTGCCACCAACCTCAACGATGTAGATAACAGCTTGATGGCTTCGGCAAATACCATACTCGAAGACTGCTATGCCGACATCAGCCAGCTCAGCGGCCGCACCAAGGCACTGCTGAACAGCAGTTTCGCCAAATACCTAAACACAGGCGGACTGTTCGACACACTGTATGAGGACGAGCTTGGACTGGCACGCCGACTTGAGGAACTGAACATGCGCTACAAGGACCACACACGCAAGTGCGAGGAGATAGAGCAGGAAGTAAGGCGCTCCGTGGCTATGGTTGCCAACGATTGCCCTACTGCTGACGAGATAATCGAGGTACTGAGGTCGGGCCGTACGGGTGCTCACCCATCAAGTGTCTATGAGACATTGAGCGACCGTTGCCGTGCCGACATCAGCGATAGGTTTGACGAGATAAACAATAGCACCATCGTCAACCTGCAAGAAGGTATCAAAAACGAGATTGTAGAAGTGCTGCGCGCCGACGATGGCGGCAAGCTCGATATGCTCAACCTGAATACCGATAGCGACAAGACCGACAACATAGCATGGCTCAAGGCTCTCGTGGGCAAGCCTTTCACCGAGGAGAAGAGCCTCGCCGACTTCCCTATCCTGAAGGCAGCCCTGGAGGACGTGCTCAACTATAGGCTTAACATAGAGGGTATGCTCCAATACTATGTCAACGTGAGCCTGGAGTGCATGGACCCTGAGGAGAAAGGAAAGTTCGCACAGATAGACTTCTCGAAAGCCCACGACAAGGAAGAGGAGGCACAGCTCATAGACCAGGCCCTACTCGCTGCCTCGATGACTGCCGCCAACTCTCTCGTACAGCTTATTCAGGGACTGCTCCAGATACCATACAACTCATTCTACGCTTGCATTCGCAAGTTGCGCGAGCGCATCATCTACTCTAAGGAGGGCGAGCGCGAGCTGAAGAACTTCTATCGCGAGATTGCACCATATATATGGAAAGACAAGTTTGAGACCATCTGCAAGCAGCAGGCTACGAAGGACGATCTAAAAGCTGTAGTAAACTCTTTCGAGCCAATGCTCTCACGCCAACAGTATATCATTAAATTTGAAAAGTAACGAATATGCCATTCTTTGATCAGTTTAGACCAAAACGTCCTGTCATGAACATGTGCATGATGGGACCTAAGGCAGTGGGCAAGACCACAGTCATGACTGCTGTGTTCAACGAGACGCAGACTTCCATATATGGTACTTCGCTCAATCTCACGGCGAAGGGCGACACCGGTGCCGAACTGATGGACCGCCTGCACATGCTCTACGCCGTGTTTGCCAAGAAGAAAGACATCACCGACAACTCCAACCAGGTAGCCAATGCCGGCATCAGTGCGTCGGCTACGGTGACACGCTTCGACTTCGGATTCGGACACTTGGGCAAGGAACCCGTGATAGACATCACTGCCAAGGACTTTCCCGGCGAGATGGTGCTAGACCGCCCCGATGAGGTGAAGACGTTCATCCTGCAGTCGCACTGCGTGATGGTAGCTATAGACACGCCACATCTCATGGAGCGTGGCGGAGAGTTTAACGACGTGAAGAACAAGCCGCAGCAGGTCATGAGTCTGTTTGCCGATGCCTTGGCAGACATCAATACGGAAAAGCTCGTGCTGCTAGTGCCACTGAAATGCGAGAAGTATTTCCATGAGCAGCGCATGGGCGAGGTGCTTGCGAAGGTAGAGGCCACGTATGCCGATCTGATCAAGCTACTCAGTGCCACTGGCAAGGTGTGCTGCGCCGTGGCTCCTATCCTGACGCTTGGCGGCGTGGAGTTCGACGACTTCTCTTACAATGCCGACGGCTCGGTGCAACTCGCTCCAGATGGCTGTCCGGCAGGCGTAAAGTATAAGTATGCCAGCGACTGCAAGTATGCGCCGCTATTCTGCTCGCAGCCACTATACTCGCTGCTGCTGTTTGTAGCGGCGCAATATAAGCGTGAGTCGGGGCGGCTCAGCATCATGGATATGCTGCGCAACCTGATATGGCGAGCATTCAGAAACGACGACCAGCTATTCGACGAGATTCTGAAGATGAATCGCAATCGCATTGCCGACGACCAAAAGCTTGGATATAAGGTGATGTGTGGCGGAAATTTGTTTAACATATAAATAATAACAATAGTAAACATGGCGTTCAAATTCGACTTAGACAGCATAATGCGCAAAGCCAACAAGGGAATCGATGAACTGAAGCGCAAGGCTACCGACATAGACTACGGAGAGTTGAAGCGCAAGACCTCAGACTATCTTGATGTAGCCACCGATGTGGCAGTAGGTGTAGGTGAAGCCATTGTCATGGACATAGCTACGACAGTGGCAACTACTGCTGGGGTTGTCGTCAGCAAGGGTGGCGAAATGGCGCGTAAGGCTGGCGAGCTGATAGATGATGCCATGGATGATAAACCAAAAGTACTTATGGAACATAAAGTGATAATGATGGGAGGACGACGTGCTGGAAAGTCAACGATATTGGCAAGTATCCTCTCGCAGTTGAGTGACAATGCACCAGGCAAGGTATGTACTATCATAGACCGTACTGATTATACACAGATGATTCAGGACGATAAAGGCAACTTGATAAACTTGCCAACATTGGCAATTAAAAAGTATGAAATAAGAAATTATATCTCTAAGCGCAGCAGAAATACGGAATTCCTTGTAGACATGAGTCCTAACAAAGGAAAGGCTTCTTACATATTGGAGATAAGCGCAAACGATACAGCCATCAATTTTGAATTTGTTGATGTGCCTGGAGAATGGATGCGCAAAAATGTAACAGAACACCAAGTGTTAGTTGATTGCGTAAAGGAATCAGATGTTTTTGTAATAGCCATTGATACTCCTTACTTGATGAATACAGATGACGATGAGGGACGCTGTGTAAATATGGTGTACAATCGCATCGAGGAGATTACGTCAACTTTGACCAATATTGTCATCAACACATCATGCGACAAAAAGCAGATATTGCTTTGCCCCATAAAGTGTGAAAAGTGGGTGCGCAACGGAGAGGCTGACGAGGTGGTAAAGAAGGTGTGTGAGGCTTATCGCAATCTTATCAACCGTTGGGTTTCACATCCTGAGGTAACGATACAGATTATGCCTATACAGACAGTAGGTGGATTTGAGTCCTCAAGGCTTCTTCCTGCTAAGTTGTTTTTCAAGGATGATTATGACCGAACTGGTGTCAGCTGCTCCGAGGACCCTCTCACAGGCATGCTGATGAACAAGGATGGAAATTTGCTACGACGTATAGATGGCAGTTCTGTTGAAAACGACGAAGCCTTTAAGATCGACTATATCGATATTCCTTTGTCGTGGTATAAGATTAATGATGTTGGATTTAGCCCAAAGTTCTGCGAGCAACCAGGCTTCCATATTCTGAAGTTCCTTGTAGAGAAAGAGGAGAATGTGATAAAGATGAAGGCGCAGGCAGAGCAAAAAGAACTTGAAAGACATGGGCCTTTTTGGCGTTTTTTTAAGACGTTATTCCATCCAACATTTGGCCAGTACCTACCCGTATGGCGCAATGTCATCTCTGAACTTGAGAAGGGAGGATATATCAAGACCGCTGGCGATGGTTTCTGCTATGTCAGGGAGAATGTAGATTGACTAAACACTTAAAACTGAAACTATTATGATTAGAATATATTTGCAATATTCATATGGCGGATTCAGGACTTTCTCCATAAAGGGTGAGGCTAACGAGAAGGTGAACAATGAGGTGACGTCTGACAATAGGCATGACTTCCCCTCTGATGCCGACTGCTACTTCCAGTATGGTGGCGCAAAGATGGTGTATCGCTATCTGAGCAATGGAGAGCTTGACCTCGTGGTGCGTGAGATACCGAGCATTCACAAGGATGGCGACGGACGCAGCATTCCATGCGCTGTGCAGTTCGTTGGCGACAAGGCTGACCGCAACACCCTCGATCACATGGCTACCGACATAGCCAATAACCTGAATGCTTTCCATGAGTTCTTCTCTTATTTGTTCCGTGTGCGCGAGGGCTTGCGCATAGAGGGCGACAAACTTGTGAAGTGGATTGCCGACCATGAGACGGAATACGTTTGCGACACTCCTGTTGACGCTATCGCCGACATTCCTTCGGTGAAAGATGGCGTAATCTTCTTTGTTCCGCTTTCTGCCAACTATGGCATCGATGCCACCGTAACAGAAAACGTAAGCAGCGAGTTGCGTCTGCCAAAGGAGCTGGCAAATAGCCATCGCTACATATCGATGGAGTTGCTCTACAATGTGCAAGGCAAGACAAGCATTACCAAGGGTATGGCTAAAGCCAACCTGCAAGCCCCGGAGCCTATTGCTCCGCAGCCTAAGGAAGAGGACAATGTGGCTGCGCTGAAGCAACGACTTGAGGAATGCCAGGAGGAGAATACCAAGATTAAGAGCATCGCCGATGGATATTTCGCTGAGTTGAAGACAGTGAAGCAGAAGCAGAGCGACAATGAGCGCAAGATAGCAGAGCTCTCCGCAAAGCTCGCCCAGCACAAGAAGCTCACCTGCATATTGGGTGGCGTATCGCTGCTGCTTGCCATATACAGCTTATACCTATTAATAACTAAATAACGACTCACTCTATGCCTAAGAAAATTCTGAACATACAGACTACCGACTATGAGCACCCTTTCGACCGCGCTGCATTGGAAGCCGTCAGAAAGGTGCCACTCTTCGACAAGGTGACAAACTTCGTGCTCAACTGGACCACCATAAAGTGGGAGATAGTACAACTGTGCGGCAGCGCTTTCCACGTTACGCCGGAGTCGTGCCCAGAGCTATACAAGATGGTGAAGGACACGGCAGACATACTCGAGATAGACCGTATGCCAGAGGTGTATACCAAGTGGACGTATGGCATCAACGCCTACACCACGGGCTATCGTGAGGACACCATCCTCGTGCTATATACAGGAGCCGTAGACCTGCTGCCCGACCCTGAGTTGCAGTTTATCATAGGCCACGAGGCTGGACACATAAAGAGCGGACACGTGCTGTATCATGTCATGGCAGACTTCATGTCACAGATTCTTACGCAGATGGGCATACTCGCCAATCTCGGAACACCACTGGTGTTGGCTCTCAACTACTGGAACCGCATGTCGGAGTTCACTGCCGACCGTGCCGGCTTGCTTGCTTGCCAAGACCTCGATGCCGCCCTGAGCGCAACTATGAAGATGGCAGGTCTGCCCAAACGCTATTTCAACACTGCCGACCCTCATATATTTGCCCAGCAAGCACAGGAGTTCCTGTCGAGATATGGCGACACTGCCAACACCATCATAAAGAACATCTCCATTCTCGACGACAGCCATCCTTGGACAGTGATGAGGGCTGCCGAACTGATAAAGTGGGTGGAGAGTGGTGAATATGAGCGATTGCTTAACAAGGTGCCTTCGTGCAACTGCCCACAATGTGGCGCTACGGTAGAAGTCTCAGCGGCAAGGTGTCCTCGTTGCGGATATGTATTTGACAAATAACTACAGTATTATGAACACTATACAAATGCAACTCGAACACGAGAACTGGGCTTTCTGCCATGGCTACAGCGATGAGCGTCAGATTTCACTTGTCGCCGACTTCCTGAATGGAATTCAGTCGCAAACGAAGAAAATTCCAGCAGCTATGACAGAATTGCCCATGGGCATACATATAAGCAAGGGCGTGAGAGAGGCTTTCAGTAATGCCGGCAGACAGTTTGCTGCCATTCACCATGGCTCGACAGACACTGATCTGATTGAGGCTCTCAAGGCTCTCTTCGCTAAGTTTGGAGCCGAGCTGTCTGAGGCTGTTGCCATTGATGGCATAATGGCATCTACTGGCGATTGTCGTGGTGCATGCCAGTATAATGTTGGCGACCGTACCGAGTATCGCAGCTATGGATGGTGACGACGCAAGGACTGGCAAGTGGCATTTCAAGCCCATCAGTCCTCACTCTCCTTGGCGATTGTCGCTCTTTACCGTAGAGCTAACCCAGCAGTGCAATTTCCGATGCGGCTATTGTTGCTTTTCAGGTAAATACAACGACCGTCGCAAGCACAATGCGCTCGTAATGTCAGATGCCACCATGCGCGACACCATCCGTTTTATACTTGCCAACAGGTGTGCCGACAGGCTTACTATTATCACATTCTATGGTGGCGAGTCGCTTCTTGCGTTAGGCAAGATAAAATGGATGATGAAGGAATTGCGTGCCGTACTTGGCATAGGTGTTGGCTTTTCTATCTCTACCAATGGATATGCACTCACTCCCAAAGTCATCGATTGGCTGGTCAGCGTGAGCGACTGCCATGTCTACATCACCATAGATGGCTATCGTGACTTGCACGACCAAAACCGTCGCACCGCAGGAGGACTGCCTACCTACGACAAGATACTTGCCAACCTTAGATATTTCAAGACAGCATATCCTGAGGAGTATCAAGCACGAGTGGGCTATCTCGTCACGCTAAGCCGTTGGAGCCAGCTTCCGGAAGTGTCAGAGCGTTGGCGTACTGACTCATTCTTTGGCGACAAGATACCAAAGCATCTCTCTTTTTTATTGCCAAGCAACTTGTCGGAGATGCAAAATCCAGCATCGCCAATCGAGGAGCGCCGAAAGGTGATGTGGATAGCTTTCGAACGCTATAAGTATGGCGAGAAGAGCTTGCTCACGCAACTGTTCGACGAGCTTACTGCCAGCATGCTTCGCAACATGCTTACTGCCCAATCGGGAAAAGATGTTGTGGTAACCACTTGTCTGGAGGATATGTATCGCACGTTTGTTAGCGCCGAGGGCGATGTCTACATCTGCGAGCGTTTCGGCTCAGGGCATGCCGTAGGCAGTGTGGCTGATGGCAAACTCGATAGGGCAAGGGTGGAGCGGATGGAGGCAGACTTCATCAATAGGCGTAACCAGCGTTGTTCCCATTGTAGTGCTGCAGTTTCGTGCCGAATCTGTATGACTGCTGCCAATTATACGGATATGGAACTTGACGCACTGTGCACAACAGAGCGTATGATGATTGATCTACTCAAAGAATTTGCGTGGCAACGTAGGATGTTCGACAGAAGGAAACAACTTACTTAAACAGTTTTGAATTGTTGTACTGAATTTGAATTTTTTTATTAAAATTTTAACGTTATGAAGAAAACATCTAAACTTTTATATATAAACTTTATGCCAATACTCGTGATATCACTATGTATTTCTGCGACTTCTTGTAAAGGCCCAGTTGCTAAAAAGGTTGGGACTGAGGCTGTAGAAATGCTTGAGAAGAAAGGAGGCAGCTTGGAGCATAATGCAGGACGATTAGAACGTGAGGCAACCATTGTCGAAGGAAATTCGGGTGATGTAGAAAATACCACAGATGATATTATTGACGGTTATAAGAAATATCGCAAAGCAAAAAGATTGCAAGAAAAAATAGATAATATTCTTGGGGATGATGAGGGCGAGCCAACCCCACAAGCAACAACTATTACTTGTCCTACTTGTCAAGGTAATGGTGCCGTGTATGCAACAGATGCATATGGAAACGTAATCTTTGATTATAATGGAAATCCTCAGATTGTATATTGTCCACAATGCGGAGGTAATAGGATTGTGGTTGTATATCAATAGGAATGCCATTCGTTTTAACGCTATAGCTTATGATATTATTTGCTTTGTCAATATCAATAATAGCCACAATTTGTATTGGAAGTGCCTGTCTTCATTCTAAACGTAAGTTTGAATCTAAAGTTAGTACACTTTTAGATTCAAAGAATACTGATACCTTTATTGACACAGATAGCCTTGAAGAAGAGTTCGACCGGATCGAAGAATTGCAAGAAAATCTAATAGAGATACGTGAAAATATTGATAACTTAGATATTCCAACTCCCGAATATGTATATTCTTATGAGAATTCCGAATCTTCATTAAACAAGCTTTCTCAATTTTTTGAAGAACATTCTATGGCAACAGTTGGTGCAGAGCAATTTATTTTGTCTGTACTACCAATATCACAGATTGGGCAATCTCTCCATGCTATGGGAGAAGTTTTACCTTCCAACTTGGGTCACGAAGTCTTTGGAAGTGCCATTTCTGCAATAAAAGACAATACCTTTTCTGTAATGTCATCTGATGGATTGGAAAGGTTTGTTTCTGGTATGGCAAATCTTGGGCATATACAGATGATGTCAATAATAAACTCTTTGGAGCATCATCAATTTGTAAGCGCAGCATTAACACCAATAAAAGCTGGAGCTATAGAAGCGTTGGGAGGACATGACGCAATTCATGAATTAGCTCATTCTATAACATCAATTGGAAGTGATATTGGTAGTGCATTAGAATCAAGTCAAAGTATTGGAGATATAACCAGTGCTTCTGATTTTGACATTACTGGACACATTCCTGTCATAACCATTGCCCTTTCTTCTTTTAGAGAATTTCAACTTCTAACAGAAGACAAAACTGATTATATCTCTTCATTAAAGAATATAGCATTGGATGCAGCAGGTGCAGGTGTTGGTGGTGCTGCTGGAGCAAAGGGAGGTGCTATTATTGGTGGTGCAGTAGGTGGACCAATAGGAGCTGTAGTTGGTGGCATTTTTGGAGCTATTGGAGGTGCCTTAGCAGGAAGGTATGCAACAAATAGGGTCAAGCAAATACCTCTAAAGAATGCCATAGAAGCCTATGAAACTGGATACTATCAAATGAAAGAAGAAACAGATAATGAAAGTAGAAATACGGCATCTGCTATACGAATCTATGCAGAAGAAAAGCGTGATGAGTTTCAAAATTCAGATATTATTGAGAACATTCCTGTTACAGATACGTCCTCTTTAGCAGAACAAATAGCACTTTCTATCTATAGCTTTATTTTAAATGAGGTTGCAGAGATGAAACTCGGTGTATCGAAACTTAAAAAATCAATTTGGTATTCTTCAAGTAAATATGATGGAATAATTAACGAGTATGAATCACAAATTGAAGAAATTCAAAATCAACTGCCAGATGTTGACTTAATAAGGAATAATCCTCAGTTAGTTATTGATACTTTGGTTGATATCAAGATGCCAAATAGAAAAATCAATTCAAGGATTCAGGCAAAAGTTGAGGAATGTTGCAATGAACTGAAAAACATAAATGACAAGAATGATTCTTCAGTATTGGTATGGTCGTATATGATTAATAATCTGTATCAGAAAACACTTAATGATATTGCTGACTATTCCAATGAAAAGATGACATCCTTAAATACACTGTTTGCTAATTGGAAGCAAAAAATGAGTGATTTGCAAAAAACAGTTGAAAAGGAACGCGCTAAGTTGGGATGAAGTACCCCCAAAACAAATTATAATGTTAAAGGATTTAAAATGATCGCTTACTATTTTTATGATAGGAAAATTCATATTAAAAGACGGTAGCATCGTAGACTTTCTTCCCAAAACAAAGAAGGTATTTGGTGTCATCTTTGATGACACCAAAGAGGCTTATCTCATTTTGGCTTTTGAAGACATTGATAGTCATCGTTCCTATGACCTTGAGGAAATCATGGATATTGCGGAAAGTTACAATCAGGCTTATGGCAACCGATACTTGCAATGGCATGTTCCGTCTTTTAAGGAGTGGAATATGATCATCTCACGATTAGGAAAAACTGATGCTATAGGATGTGAGGAGATTGCTGGGTGTGATTGTATGACAGAATGGACGAAATTTGATAAAGACGTTGCTACGAAAAATCTTAAGAAGTTTGGACTAACACCCGAAACCACTTATTGGAGTAGCACTATAGAATATGATGATGAAGTCTATCTCTTCGACTTGAGGATGGGTGTTGTCGAAGCCTATCCTGTCTTTGATGATGGCGAACCATACGACTATTCCTTACGACTGGTAGGAAAAGTCATTAAGAAAAAAATCATTATGTCTAATATTTAATCCAACATTGATTATGGGAACATTCGCATATCATGCCACAAACCCAAGAATCTCTGCCATTACGGGTCACGAAGTGGTGGCTGGGGTGCAAGAGGTTATCAACCTTTCTGCCACAATTTTAGTGTCAAAGATTCCAAGGACGGGCATTGGCAAAAAATGAATACCTATAATATGTGGGAAGTGCCAGAGGGGATGAAAGTTGATTCTGAATTGGGGAAAATACCTGTTGAGATGGATTTCATGATTCATTTTCAAAGTGAGATGTTTCCAGAAGTGGTGGATTATGGCTTGGAGAAGACCAAAGATGGAGAGTTGGCGTGGATCGTCTTTGAAAAGGATGAAAGCAAAGAATATAATTCGCTTTATATTTATTCCCACTTCGAACGGAGGAAACGTCCACTTCATGCAAAGGAACTATTTAACCCATTAATCACTTTAATCCCTGAATTGGAACGTATCGAGGATTATCTTAAAGGTGGCGGTATCTATAATGTTGGGGCGAGTTTTGGTTTTAAACAATCCAATGGAATCATCACTGATCTCCGTATAGATTCTATACCATTAGCTTCATATTCAGACCAAGGTTTCTTTGACTTTACGGAAGATGTGCTTAAGCGTGACATTTGGTATCTGGCTCCAGAAACAAGGACTGCCCACTATGACCGTCGTGCAGATGTCTTCGCCCTTGCTCGTTCACTCAGTTTTTATGAGCATGGAACTCCTTGGTTGTCTTCAAGAGAATTAAAAGAAATACCATTTGAGGAAGCTTTCCGAATAACCTGTGAACGACAAATCGAGAAGGGATTGGACGGTGTAGGAAAGCATGTGCTGGAAAAAGCTTTGTCATTCGACCCCAGTGAGAGATACCAAACCCTATCTGAGTTTTTTGATGCATTGGTATATGAATGACATGATGTTGTGGATACGCCATGAAGACAGGTAAGCACTCAATTTAGGGTTTAAATTCTAAAGAATTAACTTCGTTGCTGAATTTAAAACATTGAATTATGTACAGCAGTGAAGATTTGGAACTTTGTTGATAAGTGAGTGTATAGTGAAAAAACTTGCAAACTTTGATTCTGTCTTGGTTTGCAAGTTTTTGTTTTTCCTGATAGAAGGGTTACTTCTTCTCGCTCTATACCATAAAAAGTATAACGTAAAAGATTTATGACTATGAACAGAACAAGCTTTATAGATATGGCGGTGTTGAAAGACAGGCTGCATGAGTATGCATTGAAGATCGGACGCGTCAGTGCCCGACCGGTATTGTTGCTCTACTTTGTCATGGTGAGCCGGGACACGCCTAAGAAGGATAAGTTGATGATACTGTCAACCATCTCTTATCTGGTATTTCCCGTCGACCTGATTTCTGCAAAACGACTCCCCATTATCGGATGGATGGACGAGGTGTTCTCGCTTTCTGTGGCTTATCAGAAGGTTTGCAAAAATATCACACCTGAGATTGAGCGGAAGACGGATGAACTGCTTGACAAGTGGTTCACGGAATATACCAGCTATATTGAGGTGTTATAAGATTCATAAACGATAAGCCTCCACGTTAGTTATACGATTAATCGGACATATAAACCTTTGGAGATGAATTTATCAAGAAAAGATAAGATACGCGGTTCGCTGATTGGAGGAGCCGTTGGTGATGCTCTTGGCTATCCAGTTGAGTTCGCATCATATTCCAACATTAAATCCATGTTTGGAGAGAATGGAATTACTCGATTTGTATTGAACAATAACGGAGTGGCAGAGATTTCTGATGATACCCAAATGACTTTGTTTACAGCAAATGGATTGTTGTATGGTATTACCAGATTCTGTATGCGTGGCATTGGGTCTGATCTGTTCAACTATGTAGCCATGGCTTATGATGAATGGCTGCAGACCCAAATGGAGCTTCCATTGGAGGACGAGTGGCATATGTGCTGGATTCGTAATATCTCAGCACTCAACTCTCGTCGTGCACCAGGAAACACGTGTTTGTCTGCTCTCACGGCATTAAGAGAGCAAAAAGCGGTAAGTAACAACAGTAAAGGTTGTGGAGGTGTAATGCGAGCTGCTCCTATTGGCTTGTTAAGTGGGGTGGCTCGTGGAAAGGAAACAATAGACATTGCGTGCGACTGTGCTGCCATTACACATAAGCACCCTTTGGGCTATCTTCCTGCAGGAATACTTGCATGTATAATACGTGATATTGTGGATTGCAGTGAAGACTTGACAGAAACAACATTCGAGGAAATTGTGCGTAATGCCAGTACTGCATTGTTGACGGATTTTAATGGTGATAGTTATGCTATAGAACTCGGCAGAACAATCAGTACTGCAATGGAATTGGCAAAAGGGGACGGGGCTGACTATAACAACATTAGAATTATCGGGGAAGGTTGGACTGGTGACGAAGCTCTTGCCATAGCAATATATTGTTCTTTGCGCCATTGGGGAAACTTTGAGGACGCTGTAGTTGCTGCTGTCAATCATGATGGTGATAGTGATTCTACCGGTGCGATCTGTGGAAACATAATGGGAGCCGCTTGTGGATTGGTATCTATCCCTCAGTATTATAAGGATAACTTGGAATTGGCGGATGTCATTATTGCTATAGCTGATGACCTGTGTACAGGATGTATTGTCAGTGAGTATGGCGACAATGACAGCTTGGAACAACTTCAATGGATGGCAAGGTATATAAATGCCTATCCATATGGTTTTTATGGATAGTCTGCCTACCATAAAAGAAAAGTTGGCTTTCAAAAACAAACTTATAACTGACGGCAAAAATACATCGGAAATGTATATCTGGACACAAAGCGGCAAGTTTGTATGTAAATTTGGCACATTGATATGTTTTGAGCCTTCACCTGACAATATCGTATCAAAAGAGAATGGAATGTTGGTTCTTAAACATCTTATCATACCTGCCGACGAGAAAGATGTAAGATACATAGCAGATGGCCTTTTTAACAATATCGAGGTGAAAGAAAAATTAAGCTTGCCTTGGTCGCTTGTTGGAATAGGGCAGAAATTAGGTGTAGGAATATTATCAGGCGTTTTCAACAGATGTGTCTTGCCGAATGTTTGCATTCCTGAAAATGTTGAGCTGTTGGGCGGATATGTGTTTGGAAACAGCAGGATTGGAACATTGAAGATTTACAGGAAAAGTTTGAGAAGTGAGTATGGAAGGCAATTCAAGGGTGCTAAGATAGAGAATCTTTACATCCCGGATTGTACAATAGATACAATAGAAAGGAATAATGATGTGTTACATTCTATTTTTGTAAATGCAAGTGTTGAATATATGTATCTTGACAATTATGTAAAACTGAAGTTATGATCTTAGTTGCTATTATACTCTTGGTTCAACCCATTGTTGCTTCCTTGATTTTGGACAGGATATATGGCAAGATACAGGAATTCTCATGATAGAATGGTTACTTCTTCTCACTCTATATCATAAAAGTATAACATTTTGTAACGGCTATAATATGTCGTATAAATAACAAGGAAAGAGTTATGAAAGATAGATTTACTCCCAATCATATAGAATCTCTTGAAGACAATGAGGTCTTCAATCTGCAACGCTTCTTGGACGCACAGTCACACTGTTATCAACAGGCATTGCAGGAAGTGAAAGACGGACGAAAGCGTTCGCATTGGATATGGTATATATTCCCGCAACTGGCCATCCTCGGACACAGCTATAATGCAAAGTATTATGGTATCAGCGGGTACGATGAGGCTGAGGCATATCTGAATCATCCAGTTCTGAACGAACGGCTGAGAGCAATCACAAAGGCTCTGCTGGTACATACGGATAAGGATATTGTTGAGATATTTGGCGGACTTGACGCAATGAAGGTCCGTTCTTGCATGACCCTGTTTGACGCTGTTTCTCCCAATGATGTTTTCCAAGAGGTTCTTGATAAGTTCTATAAAGGAAAATCTGACTTGAAGACGTTGAACTATATGTAAACAATATGGCAATGATCGCATTATGGACATCAACAGAATTCTGAAGCTCAACATTCCTGACATCCACCCTGCATACGGTGGGGTGAGAGGGAAGACGATGTCATTAACGAGCAATGCAAGCTCTCAACTTCTTTCATAGGGCTTGAAATGTTGTCTCAGACTTCTTCTCTCTCTATACCATAAAAAGTATAACATATGACTATGAACAGAACAAGCTTTATAGATATGGATAGAAATAGACAATTAGATAAGATACGCGGTTCGCTGATTGGAGGAG
>ENA-ORPK01001556-ORPK01001556.1-human-gut-metagenome-genome-assembly--contig:-NODE-1556-length-17787-cov-5.778818_pt1 | contig 17787 bp, 14 predicted proteins | sample MGYA00242139_ERZ509068 | MGnify/ENA primary metagenome ERZ509068 (study PRJEB26280, sample SAMEA2338687) | human gut metagenome | biome: human gut; feature: human-associated habitat; material: faeces... | reverse complement strand
ACCGCTTGTCGAAGCCGCCGGTCTGGATATTACGCCTTTCTAAGGGATTTTATAGTTTAAATCTGCTATTAAAGGCTCTTGCTCAGCGTATACGTGTGAAGTATAGCGGAAATAATACAAGAAAAAGAGTTCGGTACAACGATGGGTCTCAAAAAATCAACCTCGCAACGTATGCCAATACTACACTTAATTATTGGCTTAGCATATTTATTCTTCATCTTTTCATATTGGGTACGTTCCGGGGCTCTATCCTTTGTATCCATATCAATGACGCAGAAAAAAATATGGTCATAGCCCATAGCAATACCATCCTCTATTTTAGCCTCCAGTTCTTTTAGATTAGTATGCTTTGGATAGTCGGGCTTAATTGTGAGGTTCTTGTACAAATCGCATAGGGACTTGAAGTAATAGTACTCTGTCACGCCTTCGCCCAAAACAAGAGCCGTCTTTCGAATCTTACCCATATTCAATCCTCCAAGTCGATAAAGATACTACCCAGTTCGGGTTTCGCGCCCAACCGCCCTATACGATACGAATTGTATAAAGACAAGTTCTTGTGCAATCCGAATGAGTCGCCACGGGAATACTCGGATGTCTCCTTATGTTCTAATCGGATCTTGACACATGCTCAAGGATAGCGGCCAAAAGGGCCGGGCCGCACACTATATGCTTCCATGACCGCAGAAATACGTTGTGTATTGCCATCGGCAGTCGCAACCTGCGGCCGGGTCTATATGCTTAGTATCACCGGAGACGGCCGCAACGAATGAAGCGAGGCTACACGCCCGACTTGCCCGCCCTTGCCCGACTTATACCGCCTGAAATGCGGTAGTCTATAAAAAATTTGCAAAGAAGAATTTTTTATGTTAATTTTGGGGTCAAATGTTAAAACAGACGTCCGGCAGGGACAATAAAACAATTATCCATGCCGTTTGTTAAAAAAATATAGGTCATTGGGACTTGCGCACTATCGGCCACAGGCATTTGCCCGATTACGACCGGCCGCGCTGTCAAGGCATTGCAGCCGACTAAAACCGCACCGCCCGACCTATGTCAGAGATTACGACGTACTGCTTTTTGGCACAGACACTGAAAGAGACTATGAAGAAGAAGACAATATGGCTTTTGACAATACTTATGGCACTGACATTCATGGGATTGTTGGTGATGCAGATAGTATATGTCCGCAACATGGCCCGCATGCGCTTCGACCAGTTCACCGAAGCGGCCAAGCAAAGTCTGCACTCGGTATCGGTACGCCTGGCTCATGACGAGACGCGCTACTTCCTCGAAGAAGAAGTTGACTCGATAGAATCGACATCAATATATGCACAATACCTCGGCGACCCCACTCCACGGTTGGGCGGCATACGCTTCACACTCTCGACCACTTCCGGCCTGCAGGCCGACTTGACCATCAAGGGTAATGCCAACGAGATTACTAACTTGCAGACCGACAACCGTCTTTTTGGCGGCAACCATTATCAAGGCTCGCGTGCCTCTTTCCACGACCAGTACCTGATGCAGAAGAACATGATAGACGATGTCATACTCGACATCATCTCCCAAGCCTCCAGTAAGCCCATAGTGCAACGCGCCGACTCGACACGCGTGCGCCGCTATCTGCGCGAAGAACTGGATACCATGGGATTGCACGACCTGCCATTCGCCTTTGCAGTGGTCAACAAGTCCGGTGTACCGGCATACGCGACCGAGGGCTTTGACAACTCGTGCGTCAACGACAACAATATGTTCACGCAAATCCTCTTTCCGCACGACCCGGCCGACAAGCACTACTTCCTGCGTGTCTACTTCCCCACAAAGAAGGATTATGTGTATTCGTCCATAGCCTTTATGGTACCGACATTTGCACTGACACTGATACTACTGCTGATATTTGTCTTCACCATCATCACCGCCTTCCGCCAAAAGAAGCTCTCGGAAATGAAGAACGACTTTATCAACAATATGACCCACGAGTTCAAGACGCCCGTATCATCCATATCTCTGGCGGCGCAAATGCTCAACGACCAAAGTGTGCGCAAGTCGCCGTCAATGCTCCAGCAGATTTCGTCAGTAATCTCGGACGAGACCAAACGCCTGCGCTTCCAGATCGAGAAGGTGCTGCAGATGTCTATGTTCGAAGGCACCAAGGCCACACTCAAACTCAGCGAAGTAGATGTCAACCTGGTACTTTATAACGTCATCAACACCTTCAAACTAAAGGCCGAACGCCTGGGCGGCAGCATCGAATCACACCTCGACGCCATGGACGCCCTTGTCGAGGTGGACGAAATGCATTTTACCAATGTCATCTTCAATCTGCTGGATAATGCCGTCAAATACTCGCGCGAGGACGCCCCGCTGCTGCTCAAGGTTGGAACTCGCGACCTCAGCGGCGAAAGACTCGAAATCACCATAGCCGATAACGGCATCGGAATATCCAAAGAACACCAGAAACGCATCTTCGAAAAATTCTACCGCGTACCCACAGGCAACCTACACGATGTCAAAGGCTTCGGCCTTGGCCTGGCTTACGTAAAAAAGATGATCTCGGAGCTCGGAGGCGAAATTACCCTCGAGAGCCAAGTCAACGTAGGAACAAAATTCATAATAATACTCCCATTAATAAAAAACTGATACAACTATGGACGAACGTACACGCATCCTTCTCTGCGAAGACGACGAAAGCCTCGGTATGCTTCTCAGAGAATACCTCCAACAAAAAGGTTTCAGTGCCGACCTCTTCGCCGACGGCGAGAGCGGATACAAAGCCTTTCTCAAAGGCAAATACGACATTTGCGTCCTTGACGTAATGATGCCAAAGAAAGACGGTTTCGCCCTCGCGCAAGAAATCCGCAGCGTCAACTCCGAAGTACCCATCATCTTCCTGACTGCCAAGTCGCTCAAAGAAGACATCCTTGAGGGCTTCAAAATAGGCGCCGACGACTATATCACCAAGCCTTTCTCGATGGAAGAACTCGTATTCCGCCTCGAAGCCATCCTGCGCCGCGTCAAGGGCAAAAAAGGCAAAGAAATCACCATGTACAAGATTGGAGACTTCACTTTTGACACCCAGAAACAGGTGCTGATGATACGCGATAAAGTCACCAAGCTCACCACCAAAGAAAGCGAGCTGCTGACACTGCTTTGCGCACACGTCAACGAGATTCTGGAACGCAATTATGCGCTCAAGACCATCTGGATAGACGACAACTACTTCAACGCACGCTCCATGGACGTCTATATCACCAAGCTGCGCAAGCACCTTAAAGACGACCCATCCATCGAAATCATCAACATCCACGGCAAAGGCTACAAGCTCATAGCCCCCGAATCGGGCGACGCCTCCAAGCAATAAAGCTGTGAGGCAAAGACTACAGCGCATGCTCTGTGGCACCGACGGCAGCATCAGCCGCCATGGTGTCATGGTGCTTGCTTGTAGTTGCATCCACATCCCTAACTCGTCAAAGCCTGTCCACGACAATACGACACACAGGTACCACAAGCGCATACGACAATGAAAGGCATAGTTCTGGCCGGAGGTTCCGGCACACGGCTGCACCCTATGACACGCGGCACATCCAAGCAATTGCTGCCCATATACGACAAACCCATGGTGTATTACCCGGTGAGCGCACTCATGCTGGCCGGCATACGAGACATTCTAGTCATCTCCACTCCGGAAGACCTGGGCTCGTTTCGCCGCCTGCTCGGCACGGGCGAAGAGCTGGGCGTACGCTTCAGCTACGCCGAACAGCCCCGACCCGAAGGTCTGGCACAAGCCTTAGTAATCGGCAGTGAATTTTGCGCCGGTGACGATGTTTGCCTCGTCCTGGGAGACAATATATTCTATGGTCAGGGATTCAGTGGAATGATGCGCCGCGCCGTCGAAGACGCCGCACACGGATACGCCACGATATTCGGATATACCGTGCCCGATCCACGACGCTATGGCGTGGTCACCCTGGACGCAGATGGCATCCCGCTGCGCATTGTCGAAAAACCGACACAACCCGAAAGCGACAAAGCCGTTGTCGGCCTGTACTTCTATCCGGCAGACGCACCCGAAATTGCGGCACAAGTCAAACCATCGGCACGCGGCGAGCTCGAAATCACAGCAGTCAACGAGGCGTATCTCAATGCTCGACGCCTGCGCGTCCAGTGCTTCGGTCGCGGATTTGCATGGTTGGATACAGGTACCGTAGACTCGCTGTTGGACGCATCCAACTTCGTAGCTGCCATCGAGAAACGTACCGACCTAAAGATTGCCGCACTCGAGGAAGTTGCCTTCCGCCGAGGATTTATCGATGCCGAGCAACTGCGCAATCTGGCGCAAAAGATGTCAAACACCGACTATGGCCAATACCTGCGGCGAATAGCCGATAACAGCTGATACTCAATTCGGCCACTATAACCTTTTGCCTCGGCATAACGACCTACCGTACCCATGACCATAGAAGACAGCGCTATGACGCCACACCTTATCGAGATTCCGCGCATACCGGATGCACGCGGCAACCTATCCTTTATCCAACGCGGCATCCCCGGAGTCCCCTTTGACATATCACGCACATACTGGATATACGATGTGCCGGCCGATGCTGACAGACACGGACGCGCATTGCGAAACACTGCCGAGATTATTGTACCTTTGGCAGGCGCCTTCGATGTGACCCTCGATGACGGACACGGCGGCACGCGGCGCTACCACCTCGACCGTCCGTATCGCGGCTTGTATGTACCCCCCATGCGATGGAGGGTCATCGATAATTTCACAACCAATTCGGTGGCTTTTGTCCTGGCATCCACGATATACGATGAGACGGATTACATCTCGGACTACAACAACTTTGTACATGAGGCCATATGCTGCCAAGAGGCAAAGAAGGTATCCACGCCATGCATCGCCGAACAAGTGTACAATACCGAAGAATTTGCCCGAGAGACAGATATTCACCACACATCCTCGGTAGACAACTGCCGACTGATAGACCTGCCGCGACATACTCACGCTCATGGATCGCTCACAGTGGCGCAGAACGACAGCGACAGCCCCATGGAAATACGTCGCGCCTTCTTCATTTATGATGTGCCGGCAGACACTGCTCGCGGCGGCCACTCCCACCACCATTCACAGCAAATGATTATCGCAGTAGGCGGCAGCTTCGATGTCACATTAGACGATGGCGCACAACGGCGCACATATACGCTCAATCGTCCCTATCGAGCACTATTTGTCACTCCCGGTATATGGCGCACCATGGACAACTTTTCCAGCGGCAGCGTATGTCTGGTTCTGACTGACACAGAGTACGACGAGAGCGACTACGTACGCGACTATAACGAATTTCAACGTCTTACACGGGGCCCGAAACAATCGTAAAATCCCGAAAAAGCATAGGCAGCATCAAACTCACATCCTATAACAATGGGAACAAAGCACCACATTCCATTCCTCGACCTCAAATCACTCGACACGCCCTATCGCGATGAGCTCAAGGCTGCCGTATGCGCCGTCATAGACAGCGGTCGATACATCGGAGGACCCGAAGTGGAAAGCTTTGAGCGCACCTTGGCCACAGCCACAGGCACACAATACGCCGTGGGCGTTTCCAACGGCTTGGATGCACTGCGCCTATCGCTTCGTGCAGCCATCGAGCTGGGATACATCCATCGAGGAGACGGCATCATAGTAGCGGCAAACACCTATATTGCATCCATACTGGCCATCACCGACAACGATTTACGACCGATATTGGTCGAACCGTCTCCCGACACCTACAACCTGGACACATCACTCATCAACGAAGCCATCGCACATGCCGCCGTACACGGCATCACCGTCTCGGCAATAATGCCCGTCCACCTATACGGCAGAACATGCTGGGACGCGGCACTCGCCAAGGCCGTTGAGCGCCACCGCTTGTTTGTCATTGAAGACAACGCCCAAGCCATAGGCGCACAGTCAGAGATTCCGGGAATATCCGGGACACATGTCACCGGAGGACTGGGGCACATCGGAGCCTTCAGCTTCTACCCGACCAAGAACATCGGTGCCATAGGAGATGCCGGAGCCATAGCCACCAACGACGAACGCCTTGCACAGACCGTAAGGGCTTTGGCCAATTACGGCAGCGACCGTCGTTACCACAACATCATTTGCGGCTACAATTGCCGTTTAGATACTATACAGGCCGCCATATTGTCGGTACGACTGAAATACCTCGGCGAAATCACTGCACAACGCCAAGCCAATGCCCGGGCACTGGACCATGCGCTGCTTAGCTGCGATACAATTATACGTCCTGAAATGCCGTCATACGCACCCTCACACGTATGGCACCAGTACGTGGTACGCGTAAAACCTCGACCCGACGACAGCGATGCATCACTGGACAAACGGCGTACACAGATGCGCCATGCACTCGAGACATTAGCCGGGATAACCACAGACATACATTACGAAACTCCGCCACACCTCCAGCCTTGCTACGTCTCGACTTTGGAGCACGCTCCACTCACGCAGACCATAAGGCTGGCTGCCAGCGTATTCTCACTACCCATAGCTGCTGCACTTCCGCTCGAGAGCCTCAAAGCACTTGCCAAAGTACTCTCGCAGTGTTGACAAAAGAAAAGCCTTAATGACAATATCACGAAGTGGGCACTATCCAACCATAAGCAACACTCCGTATCATACCAAGCAATAAAAGGCAGCCAAGACTGCATACTCTATTAACAGCCATACGCCTATGCTCGTGCATTATATAAAAATGTGCGTTTTGCCGTTAGAGGGAAAATGCTTAACTTTGCAGTCTTGAAAATAATGAACAAATCATTTAACGGACAAAGTAACATGAGCTTAAACATCATCGTGCTTGCAAAGCAGGTGCCTGACACCCGCAACGTAGGCAAAGATGCCATGAAGGCTGACGGCACTATCAATCGTGCCGCACTGCCGGCCATCTTCAATCCCGAAGACCTCAACGCCCTCGAGCAAGCATTGCGACTCAAAGAGACACACCCCGGGTCGACCATCACCGTCCTCACAATGGGACTGCCACGTGCAGCCGAAGTGGTTCGCGAAGCCATATATCGCGGCGCCGATGGCGGCATAGTGCTCACCGACCGTGCCCTCGGCGGTGCCGACACACTGGCAACATCATACTCGCTGGCCCAGGCCGTCAAGAAAACCGGCAAATATGACATCATCCTCGGCGGACGCCAAGCCATCGATGGCGATACGGCGCAAGTGGGCCCGCAGATTGCCGAAAAACTCGGACTGCCCCAAGTGACCTATGCTGAAGAAATCATCGAAATAGCCAACGGACACGCCGTAATCAAGCGTCGTCTCGAAAATGGTGTCGAAACCGTCAAGACTCCCTTGCCCTGCGTTGTAACCGTCAACGGATCGGCTGCCGACTGCCGCCCGCGTAACGCACAACGCGTAATGCGCTACAAATATGCCGTATCGCCCAGCGAAAAGGCAACATTGACCCCCGAACGTCAGGCCTTGGTAGATGCCCGTCCACACCTCAACATCAAGGAATGGAGCGCAGCATATGTCGAAGCCGACCCCGAACAAATAGGCCTGCCCGGCTCACCCACAAAAGTGAAGAACGTAGAAAACGTGGTATTCACCGCCAAAGAAAGCCTCAGCATCAACGGCTCCGATGACACCGCCATCGAAAACCTCATCAAGGAACTCATTACTAACCACACCATCGGCTGACGCCCAACAATACACCTACGACTATGGCAGAAAAAGACCAAAACAACCTCATTGTCTACTGCGAATATGACGAAGGCCGCGTCGCCGACGTCTCTCTCGAACTGCTCACCAAAGGCCGCGTCCTTGCCGACCGACTTGGAGTGAAACTCGAAGCGCTCGTTTTGGGCGACAATCTCAACGGAATCGAAAACCAATTGTATCCCTACGGCGCCGACGTGGTATATAAAGTACAGGACAAACGCCTATACCCCTACACTTCAAACCCTCACGCCGCAGTGCTCATCAACCTCTTCCGCGAAATCACCCCGCAGATTTGCCTTATGGGAGCAACCTGCATAGGACGTGACCTCGGTCCTCGCGTTTCATCCTGCCTACACAGCGGACTTACTGCCGACTGCACGGCACTCGAAATCGGCGACCACCACGACCCCAAGACCAATAAGGATTACACCGACCTGCTGTACCAAATTCGTCCGGCCTTCGGCGGCAACATCGTGGCCACCATCGTCAACCCCGAACACCGTCCCCAAATGGCGACAGTGCGCGAAGGCGTGATGAAAAAAGAAGTACGCGACCCTAATTATAAAGGCGTGGTCATAGACCTTGACCCCAAGAAATACTTCAGCGACACCGATTGCGTAGTCGAAATTATCGACCGACACATCGAAAAATCCAAGATAAACATCAAGAACGCCCCCATCATTGTTGCCGGCGGATACGGCGTAGGCTCAAAGGAAAACTTTGACATGCTCTTCGAGCTGGCTCACGTCCTCGGCGCTGAAGTGGGTGCAAGCCGTGCCGCTGTGGATGCCGGTTTTACCGACCACGCACGCCAAATCGGCCAAACCGGTGTCACCGTTCGCCCAAAACTATACATCGCCGTGGGCATCTCCGGCCAAATCCAGCACATCGCCGGTATGCAAGAAAGCTCAATTATTATCTCCATCAACCCCGATGCAGACGCGCCTATCAATACCATAGCCGACTACGTCATCACAGGCGACATGGAGACCGTTGTGCCCAAGCTCATCAAATACTATAAAAAGAACTCCAAGTAACCGGTTACGCCCGGATACAAGGACAAAGAAACTCAACTATACAGCAAACAACTAAGCCCCATGGCAAACTTCTATACAGACAATCCCGACCTGCGCCACCACCTGACACATCCCATGATGCGCAAGATTGTCGCCCTCAAAGAGCGCGACTACTCGCAGGCACAGCAATATGATTACGCTCCCGTAGACTACGACGACGCCATCGACAACTACGACCGCGTACTACAAATCGTAGGCGACCTCTGCGGCAACATCATCGCCGACAACGCCGCCGATGTAGACCACGATGGTCCAAGCGTCAGCAACGGCCGCGTAACCTACGCTCCCGGAACCATCCGCAACCTCGAGGCATGCCGACAAGCCGGACTTATGGGCATGGCCATGCCCCGACGTCTCGGCGGCCTCAACTTCCCCATTACCCCGTATATCATGGCAGCCGACATCGTCAGCCGTGCCGATACCGGGTTCGAAAACCTTTGGGGTCTGCAAGACTGCGCCGAGACCCTATATGAATTTGGCAGCGAAGACCAAAAACAGCGCTTCATCCCCCGCGTTTGCGCCGGCGAAACCATGTCTATGGACCTTACCGAACCAGATGCAGGCAGCGACCTTCAGGCAGTAATGCTCAAAGCTACCAAAAAAGAGGATGGCACCTGGGTCCTCAATGGCGTCAAGCGCTTTATCACCAACGGTGACAGCGACATACACTTGGTACTGGCACGAAGCGAAGAAGGCACAACCGATGGCCGCGGTCTATCAATGTTCATCTATGACAAGCGAAACGGCGGAGTCAATGTACGCCGCATCGAAAACAAGATGGGCATCAAAGGATCGCCCACATGCGAACTGACGTACAAGAATGCCCCCGCCGAACTCTGCGGTGACACCCGAATGGGCCTTATCAAATACGTGATGGCTCTAATGAACGGAGCACGCCTCGGCATCGCAGCCCAAAGCGTCGGTGTAAGCGAACTTGCATACCGCGAGGCTTACAAATACGCCAACGAGCGCCGACAGTTTGGACACGCCATCATCGAGTTCCCCGCCGTCAGCGAAATCCTCTCGACAATGAAAGCCAAATTGGACGCATCGCGCAGCCTTCTATACGAAACCGCCCGCTACGTTGACCTCTATAAGGCTCTCGAAGACATAGCAAAAGAACGCCAGCTCACGCCCGACGAACGCAAGGAGATGAAGCAATACAAGAAAATTGCCGATGCTCTCACTCCTATGGCCAAGGGTCTTTCAAGCGAATACTGCAACCAAAACGCTTACGACTGCATCCAAATACACGGCGGGTCCGGCTTCATGAAAGACTATGCTTGCGAACGCCTCTACCGCGATGCACGCATTACCTCAATATATGAAGGCACCACACAACTACAAGTCGTTGCCGCCATCCGCCACGTGACCACCGGCACCTATCTCTCACTCATCCAAGGATATGATGCAGTGGAAGTAGACGCACGTCTGCAACCACTCAAGGACTCCCTGCGCACCCTCACCGAGCAGTACACCAAGGCAGTGGAAGCAGTATTAGCCGTGGGTCAACAGCCATACACCGACTTCATGGCTCGTCGACTTGTCGAAATGGCCGGAAACATCGTCATGGGTTACCTGATGCTACTGGACGCTCAACGCAACGCCGACTTCGACCGTACCGCCACCATCTACAACAAGATGGCACAAGCCGAAGTGGCTCGCCACGCCCGGTTCATCGACAACTTCAACGCTGACCAACTTGAATTATACAAAGCCTGATATCCATTCCCTGTCTAAGACGCTCAGACAGGGCTGAAGAGAAGACAAATAAGCCCGGAAGGACAAACCAAAGTCCATCTGGGCTTATTTTTTCGCCCTTGTCCTAATATTTTTTTCAAACTACGTTGACAAACAGACGAAAACAATATTTACGATTTGTAAGAATGACATCTTTTGAGTAATTTTGTACGCTCTTTGGCATTGGCCTCGACCAACGCCACCGCAACATTGGAAAAAACAAAAACAAGGGTTTAGCCCGCCAACATCTTAAATCCAAGATATGTCTATAACCAGACTTGCATCCGCAGCATGCGTTTGCGCCATCCTCCTCACGGGATGCAGCGCTCCCAAGAAAGTACCTTATCTCGTTGATGCCGAAACAATTCCTCGCGAATCTCTCGCAGCCGTCTCGACAGTAAAAGATCCGATATTTGTTCAAGGAGACCTGCTCAACATATGCATATACGCCTCAGACCCCACAGCCGTGGCTCAGTTCAACAAGGGCCAATACCTAACTCCGGAAGGAGCCATTTCCAAAACCAGTAATAATACCAACACCGCCGGCACAAACACTACCTCGCTGACAGACTACTATCTTGTGGATGCCGAGGGGAATATTGATTATCCGGTCATCGGACGAATACATATCGCCGGTAAAACAAAAGAACAACTTGCCCGCGAAATCAAGGATGCCATCTATCCCCGTTATATCAAAATCGAACCTACAATAGACATCCGCCTGATGAATTTCCGAGTCACCATCCTCGGTCAAGTCAAGAGTCCCGGTGTTTATCAGTCTGACAACGAGCGCATGAACATCCTCGAGGCATTAGCCAAAGCCGGAGACCTGGACATCCGCGGTGACCGTGAAAACGTCCTGCTGTATCGCACCAATGCCGACGGCACCCGCGAGGTTCATCGCCTCAACCTTCACGACAAGAGTCTGCTGCTGTCGCCATATTTCAACCTTCAGCAAAACGACTTCATATACATTACGCCCAATCGTTCGGCTGCGGCAAGCGCCTGGCAGATGCACCAAGGATGGACCACAGCCATATCTGTTGTATCCGGCTTAGCTTCCATAGCCGCACTTGTGATCGGAATTATAAACTTGAACAAGTGATACCCTCTACGTTATCATAAAAAATAGCTACGATCAATAGGCATACACCTCATTTACAACAAGACATGTCACATACATCAGAGCCAAAAGACAACTTTGACATAGGCACAAACAAAAGTGCCGCCGGCAACACCTCTATTGTCAAGACCGAATCATTCGATCTTACGGGCTTGCTCTTAGACTATCTCAGCCACTGGGGTGTATTCCTGCTCAGCATCATAATTTGTGGCGCCGCCGCATATTACTACTGCAAGACACAAATCCCGACATACACGGTATCGGCCTCGATATATCTCAACGATGAGAACTCCTCTACCAAAAGCAATGCGGTCACCATGGGATCCGAAAACCCTATGGTCAACCTGAAGCAGTACATCGATGAAACCGAAATCGAGATCCTTAAGTCTCGAAACAACCTGATAAAGATTGTCGATTCGCTCAATCTCTCGTATTCGTACTATCGCGAAGGTAAACTACGTGACGTTCCCGTTTACCGCACCGCACCAATCGAAGTTTCGTTAGATTCACTAAGTCTCAAGCACTTATCAGCTCCTATAGAACTGACCATCAGTCCTGAAAACAATGGAATAGCGGTCAAAGCATCGACAAATGTCAATGACGAAGAGGAATGCATCGAAAAGTTATTTGCCAAGCTCCCCGGAAAAATTCAGATGGGTGCCGGGACCATCACTATATCGCGCTCACCTCTTGTATCTCAGCTTGACGGTGTTTACAAGGTCAAAATCGCCAATCCCTCGAGTGTTGCCGCCACTATTGCCAATTCACTGACCATCAATTTTGCCGACAACTCATACACAATTCTGCGCATACGTATCAACACCCCGCTTGTGGAGCAAGGCGTAGACATCATCAACACGCTACTCGCACTATACAATCAGCGCATTATCGAGGACAAAAACCGCTCGGCATTGCAAACCGAAGCGTTCATCATCGACCGCTTGGTCAACATAAACGACGAGCTACACGATGTTGAGGAAAAACTCAAGCGATACCGCGAAGAACACAACATCGCCGACATCGATGCACAGACAACGATGAACCTGACACAGCGTAGCTCCAGTGAGCAGCAAATATCACAAGTTGATGCCCAAATGTCAGTGCTCAACGATGTGGAACACCGCGTAAAACGCCAGGACAACTTTGAGATGCTGCCCACAGTATCCGACGACCCGGCCGTATCCGCCGCAATACAGAGCTACAACACCATGGTCAGCAACTACGACCATGCACTGCAAACCCAAACACGCGAAACCGGATATGTGCGCGAGCTCGAAAACAAACTCAACCAGCAAAAGTCGCAAATACTCGACAACATCGCTTCGGCACGTGGATCGCTACGCGCCACACGCCGCTCCATAGCATCACTGGACAGCCGCAGCGCCGGACAACTGGCAGCCCAACCATCCATAGACAAAGGATTACAAGAAATCTTCCGTGAACAGCAGGTAAAGGTAAACATCTACACATTCCTCCTGCAAAAACGCGAAGAAATAGCCCTGCAGAAAACACTTGCGACACCAACGGCACAACTTATAGACAACCCCTCAGGTTCCGGTCCAGTATCGCCCAAACATCTGACGATTCTTGCCATCGGTCTGCTTATAGGCTTCCTAATCCCAGCACTCATTATTCTGGCTCGTCGTATCATCAGCCCCAAATTCAAGGATCAAGTCGAATTGGAGCGTATGACGTCCGTGCCGGTCATCGGCGAAATATGCCATAGCGATGATAAAGAAAATATTGTCATCGGAGATCAAGTGGCCACCCCAATAGCCGAATTATTCAGACTGCTGCGCAACAACATCAGTTTCATACCGGGCGGTGCAGACAATAAGGTGATACTGCTCACTTCTGCCGTATCGTGCGAAGGAAAGACTTTCGTCTCGCTCAACCTGGCAATGACTTACGCGCTTACCGGCAAACGTGTTGTAGTACTTGGTCTTGACATTCGCCGCCCCGTATTGGCTCACCTCGTAGGCCTCCGTAACAGCCGCGGCATCACCACCTACCTTTCCGAACAGGAAGACGACATCAATTCGCTGATATTCCCTACATCAAACAGCGAGAACTTGTTCGTTATGCCCACCGGCCCGGTACCTCCAAACCCCAACGAATTGTTGCTGAGCAAACGCATGGACACACTCATCGCATACCTACGTCAGCACTTCGATTACATAATCATGGATACGTCCCCCATCGGCATCATCTCAGATACATATATTCTGATACCTCAATCGGACATCCAATTGTACGTGACACGAGCATCCTATTCGACCAAACGCAGCCTCAGAGTGCTACATAACGCCATAAACAATGGCCGCCTAAAACATCCGTACATAGTGCTGAACAATGTCAATATGACATCAAGTGCCTACAGCTATCGCCACTATGGATACTACGGATACTCGTCTCGTCACACCTATGGATACGGATACGGGTACGGATACAGCCGCGATGACAAAGGCAACGTTGTGGCTTCGCATCACCACCACAAACACAGCAAAAAATGCTGGTTTAAACGTTCTAAGAAATAACCACCACCTCCAAACGAAGAAGTTTCGGCCATCGGGTCGGAACTTCTTCGTTTCTTGCCCAAAGCCGACAATACGATGCCAAGAATTATCGTGAATTAGTCAATATGGCTAATGAAATCGGCGACGAAAATCTGAGAAAGCGACACCGCGTAAGTGCGTCAAACTCGGCAGACCATTCTCCACATTGACCGCAACGATATCATATCGAATACGATGGTGTACAAGGCCGGACACCTTCATAAAAACCCGCGAAGCAACTATAAGATTATGCTGTTTGTCCGCATCGACGGCCATAACGGCGGCATCCACATCGGCCCCTTGACGCGTCTTGACCTCGACAAAAACAACCTCGTCGCCTTCCATCCCTATAATATCGACTTCGAGATGACCCATACGCCAATTGCGCGCAAGTATTGCATACCCCTTGGCTATGAGGTACTCAGCGGCATACTGCTCGCCCATACGGCCCAATTCGCTGCGGCGTGACATCGTGTGCTTGCTTGTTATTTGCAACGCAAATATAGCACAAATACGCCGAAAAACGCTTATCTTTGTACTACAAACTGATGCGTATGCTTAGCCATATCGACACAACAGACCACGGCAGCCACCATACTGCAGCCATCATCGGTGGCGGACCGGCAGGACTGACAGCCGCACGGCAGTTGGCCACATCCGACATCGGCATCACGCCCATCGTAATCGAAGACGAAGACTGCGTGGGGGGTCTATGTCGGACAATTGTCCATAACGGGCTACGCATGGACATCGGTGGACATCGCTTTTTCAGCAAATCGGACATTGTCAACGACTGGTGGAAATCCGTACTTGACTACGACGGCAACCCCGAGGTTCAAGACAATGTCATGATGCTGCGTCCCCGCGTAAGCCACATATATTTCAAACATCGTTTTATCGACTACCCGGTCACGGCGTCTTGGCACACACTGCGCGACATAGGCCTGCTCAACGCCATGCGCTCGGCATGTGGATACGCGTGGGCCAAGACACACCCACGCCATCCTGTCAACTCGCTCGAGGACTTCTACGTCAACCGCTTTGGCCGACCATTGTACCGGATGTTCTTCGAAGACTATACCACCAAGGTCTGGGGCATACATCCATCCGAAATGAACGCCGATTGGGGAAGTCAGCGCGTCAAAGGCCTATCCATAAACGCCGTGATACGCAATATGCTGACCCGCAAGAACACCAACGAAACGCACGTCGAAACATCGCTTATCGACAGATTCAGGTATCCAAAATACGGGCCCGGACAGCTATGGGACGCCGCTGCACAGCAAGTACGACAACTCGGCGGGACAATCCTTACAGGACACCGCGTGACTGCCATCAATATCGACAGCCGACGCCACGTCCATTCGGTCACAGTCATCAACCGAGACGGCTGTCAACAAGACATTCCCTGCGACTACGTTCTATCCTCAATGCCGTTATGCGACCTTGTTCCCGACCTTCGAGGCATCGACATCCCGGCAGACATACTTGCCTACGCCACCGCCCTGCCCTACCGTGACTTCGTCTCTGTGGGCCTACTCGTGGATAGTCTCACTATACACACACGCGACGGCAAACCCCTTCCGGATACCTGGATTTACATCCAGGACAAAGGCGTACACCTCGGACGAATGCAAATATTCAACAACTGGTCACCATACCTCGTCCCCGCCCAAGGCATATGGCTCGGATTAGAATACTTCTGCAACAAAGGCGATGAGCTATGGACAATGTCGGATGATGAATCCATATATATGGCCGTCAACGAATTGCATCGAATAGGCATCATCGATACACACACCGTCATCCGCGACAGCGTACGCATCCGTATACCCAAAGCATATCCGGCATACCATGGCACCTACGCCCAAATGCCATACATACGCGACTTCCTCGACAGCATAGGCGGCCTCTACTGCATCGGACGCAACGGCCAACACCGATACAACAATATGGACCACTCAATGCTTACCGCCATAGCCGCCGTCAATGCCATACAAGGCAACGCATCCCCCAAAAACATATGGAACGTCAATACCGATGACTCATACCACGAACAACGATAAGTCGCACAAAATGAAAATAGCAACTGCAATACTTACCACCATTGCAATACTTTGCGCCTGCAACTCGCACAAGCCTCAATCAACCAACGCCGAGGCCATACCCGTCGGCGACATTCCCGAAGACAGCACCATATACAACCCCGGAGTGCTGATTATCAACTATACACGCACCGACAGCGTGCGCGCCGCCATGTTCGCCCAAGTCAAGCAGCTAAACGCCGCAGTCATCTACGACTACGACATCATCGATGCCATAGCAATCCGCCTGCCCGAGCCGCACACACTATCGGCCACCAACCGAGCCATCCGCACCCTCAAATCCATCCCCGGCATCCTCAACGTCGACCGCGACCACATCGCCCGGCTCGACACAGACAGATAACCTGCGTATACAACATCGAAGCACACAAGGCAGACCGAAGGCTCAACATCCGGGCTGCAGCTACGCAACATGCGCACACCACGCTATATCGCTTAGTATCAGTGCATTACCCCCCCCCGAATTTCACCGCAAAGACACCCTTGCGCCACAAGACACATTTTTTTGAGGTTTTTTTGATGAATATTTTGTCATATCAAAAAAAAACCTTTACTTTGTGAAAAAGTTACCCGTAACAAAGCAGAAGCCCCGTAGGGGGTCGAGCGGCGGGCAACATCGTATGAGACGCCGCACAATGCGGCGCGACATACACGACATATTATCAAAAAAGCGTATACTTGGCGCTTATTCTTGACGTTCCGAAATCTGACAAATTTCCATCATCGCTGTCAAGGATATAGCAACAGTAGAACGCCTGTGGGTTTGTAATACCCCGTCACCGCCACAGACACCGCCTTGCCACGGTGCCGGCAGTGACGTTATTACAATAACTGCGTGGGCTTCTGCATGTTGCTCTTTCCCCAGCGAGAAAGGCTTTGTCAGAGCCCCGGAACGACGGAACGAGCAACCGGTAAAGAGCCCTCGCTTTTTTTGTATACCGACGTGACACCGGCGGCATCCAAACCCATAGGATAGCAACAGACAATCATCCATCACTTCCGCCGTATCCCTTCTCGCCACTCGGTATACAGCCAGTACTAATTCCTTGGCCTTTGGTCTCTTCGTCAAGCGCGTGAGGACGCCCATACCTACCTGAAAACAACATGGCAAAAACTGTTAAGACAAAGACTTCTGCAACTAAAACGGCTGCAAAAAAAGCAACGGCCACAAAAGCTACAGCAAAGAAAACAACGGCAACTAAGCCCACAACCAAGACTACAACAACCGAAATCACAGTTAGCGGCAACAAAAAAATCGCCACTCTCCAAAAAGAATTTAATAAGAAGTTTCCGTATATTCGCTTAGGGATATTCTATAGTTACGCACGCAATGCCGTCAAAAAAGGAGAAACTATCACAAATATTGACGGAGACAAGACACGGTAGAGTCCAAAGGCAAATGCAATATTACGAAAAATGACTGAAGAATTCGGCA
>ENA-ORPK01001553-ORPK01001553.1-human-gut-metagenome-genome-assembly--contig:-NODE-1553-length-17816-cov-4.735094_pt1 | contig 17816 bp, 15 predicted proteins | sample MGYA00242139_ERZ509068 | MGnify/ENA primary metagenome ERZ509068 (study PRJEB26280, sample SAMEA2338687) | human gut metagenome | biome: human gut; feature: human-associated habitat; material: faeces... | reverse complement strand
GGGAGTGGGAATGAAAGTTAAGAACAAGCCTTGACACAGTTTAAATTACACCCCCAGTTTATTCTATAGGGGTACTTGTTTGCATCATCTTTGATGTTGCATTTGCCACTTTGGTTGTTCTTAAAGAACCACCATTTTCTGATTATATTCTTATGAGTATATTTCTATTAATTTCTGATTTTATGATTCTTGGATTGAGCTACACTTACTTAAAGGAAGAATCAGGAAATAAATGCTTAGTGATTAAACTGCCTTGCATAGTAGATGATGATAGTTTGCCTAAGTTAAAATAGGAACAGAAAACTTGAAGAGTAAATACAAGAAAAGGGAGTGCTAAGCAACACTCCCTTTTTCTTTATCTATTTGATTTACTCCCCATACTTTGGCTCCTCATACACCAAGTTGGCTTCTGGGCATCAAGAAGAGTATTCCCATGTATTGTTTGCTTTGTCAAACGTCCCTGTTTTTACACCTGAACCTGATACGGTTACATTATCTGAACCAAAATTGATAGATATTGTAGAAAAAAAACTATTATTATATTTTATAGCAGTGTAATTTGCTCTAAAATTAATAGTACCAGACGTTCTTCCAAGTTTTACTTGTCTCTCAACAAAGGTTTCGATGCTACCTCGCAAATACAATGCGTAATCTACTACAATATTCGTTAATACTGTAGACTTTATTTCAGATAAGTCTCCTGTACATACATTATTGTTACCATCAGCAACAAATTTTGTTATATTAGGAGATAAATTCTTTAAGGAACCTCTTAAATGCTGAAAGCCACAATTAATTACAGATGCGTTGCTTAATGCCTGGCTGTCAATATCCACAACAATATTACCTGAACCTGCGACATTGATTTCCTTTATATTAGTTTTACCTTCAATATTTCCAGTATCGAATCCTAATTTAGTATTATCACACCATACATTGTTAAGGGTTCTATTGGTTGAAATAATACTAATTATTGCCTCTGTCTGTGCTGGAATTGTTATTCCAGTAGTTCCAGCTGAAACATTAAGTTTTACCGTCTGTTGACCTTTTATAGTAACTTCAGTATTACTTTCTATTACAGCATCTTGGTTAAGGTCAAAACTAATACTCTGTTCTGTAGATTCATTATTAGTAAAAATAAATCTACTTTCATTTACTTTAATCAGGTTAGCATTAGAAACTACACCTGCAAGTTTTGTTATTAAACATCTTCCCATAACGATTATTTATTTATAATTATAAAAAATATCTAAAGTTTCAATTCTCTTTGCTATCCAATTTAACACTCTAGTCTTAGAATTATACATACCCATACAGAACGGATATTGTTTGTATACTTTTGCTGGTTCTACTCCTGAAATGTTTTTTGTGGCTTCAAATTTGCATTTATAGAAGATACATGTCTCCCCTTCTGCATATAGTTTACTGCCATCATAGGTGTTATCTATATCACCTGCCCAACCTAGAAATTTCCATCCTTCATTTATATTATTTGCTCTATATGAAGGAGTTTCTGCATATAGAGCAAATTCAGAAACGTAATTATCATAACCAACAGAAGTTATCCATTTATCTAATAACTGAGATATATTCTCTACAGTAAAAATGCCAAGTTTCCTTAACTCTGAGTATCTACCCTCTATAGCATCTTTGTATAAATCATATAAGATATTGCATGGATATCTTTTTTTCACAAGTTCAGTGTCTGTACAACTATTATTTGTTACATACAATCCCGTATAGTGTGAGCCGAATATACTATCTACATCATAAACAGATGGTGTGAACCTATTTCCATCATAAGCCAACCAAATCCAGTTTTTTCTTAATCCATCGAAATTATATGTTAAATCAGAAAAGAGGAAATAATCTATAAATGGATTGACTAGAAAATATTGCTCAAAAACTTCTTTCGTTTTTGAGCTTAATATTTTTTCACCAGACTTTGAAAATCTGATTAAATAGTCCTTAACCTGTTTACTTAATTTGTCAGAATCTGACAATTCTAAAGGTTTATCCCCATTATATTTATTTCCATTTATATCAATAAGGTTCTTTGGATTACGTATTTCAAAGGCTGACCAATTAATTGTACCACCAAATAATGTATTGTATGAAACTACACCATCTAGGATAATGTTTTCTGCTTTCTTTTTTTCTGCATTATAAACCTCCTTGGATTTTTTAAGATTCCAAGTATATATACCCATATTGGTTTCTTCTTTTGTTACAGGGTTTACCCAAGTAATGACAATAGGGAAACCATCAGGATGGCACTTTGCTCCAGTAAAGAAATCCTTTTTTGGACTACCAAGACCTTCTGTTGTACTATCGTTAGAATAGCTGTATTCATAAGGATATTGTTGCCCTATAGGACGAGATTTATACATCTGCTCTATTAACCAATATCCTACGATGCACTGACCTCTGAAAGCATCAATATAGTACTTCTTTAAGTGGAAACTATCTTGCGCTGGGAAATCTCCAAATTTAATTTCACTACCATCAGCAATATCTATAGCCATATTTTTAACAGCGAAAACAAGAGATGAATCACCTTGAGCATTCAATATTACTAGCTTGCGGAAATAGTTTCCATCCTTGTCATTATATTCAATTTCTGCATAAATATCATCCTGCTTTGTTGTTGGCAACTTAGTAGCATAGAGCCTTACTTGTGCAGCAATACGAGGAATAGGCAATTCTATATGACTATCCTTGCTGAAATCAGATGGATTCTCCATCTTGATACCAGCAGATTTGAAGGCTTTACTCACTTCGGTTGCAGCTTCATCAGATAATTCAAGGTGATTAACAGAAATCTTGTGCTCATGACGAGTACCTTCTGAATCTCTGTAGCCAAGCAACTTGCCTTCTGCGTCTGTAGTAATTTCAGTTCTTCCTTCTGGGTCTTCAATATGAGAAAACTCTGTTGGGATAGTCTCTGATTTAGCGTTGTGGATATAATGGCTACCATCTGGATTTGTTGCAGACAACACCTTACCTTCTGCATCTTGCTCAACTGCAAGATATTCCTCGTTATCCTGCAAAGAGAAAACGTCAAGGAGTTCTTTGAGGTTGGTATCTATTGTACCTACATTCTCCTGCAAAGCAGCTACATCTGATTGAAGCTGAGAGATAACTTGTTTCAAGGCATTGACTGCATGGATTTCACCAATGATTTGCCCATCTCTTCTGATTCCAAGAAGAACGTGGTCTTCTGCGTCAATCCAAAGAGCAAAAAACTCTTCATTCTGCTCAACGTGATACATTTCGTTGAGAGGAAAATATGGCTTGCCAGTTGCTCTGTAGATACCAAAGAGATATCTATCCTCGGAATCTACTACTGCCATAATAAACTCCTCATTTTCGATTACTCTGAATGGAGTATCTTGAACATTTCCTTCCTCGTCCTTTATAGTTGTCTTATCAAGATTAGCTAAGATGGAAGTAAGGGTCTGCGTATTCTCAATCTCAGCAAAGAACTTCTTCAACTCATTCATGGTATCAATGATATTAGTTGTGTCATCATCACCCATGATGGTTGCAACTCTCTCTGCAAGCAGAGTTACTTGTGACTGCAATCTGTCCTCTACAGCACTTGTTTTACCAAATACTGGAGTACCATCCCACTGAATACCGAAGAGAAGTTTGTCTTCTGCATCTACCTTGGCAAAGATGAAATCTTCATTCTGAATGTAGCGGAAAGGAGTTTCTACTACCGTTCCTTCCTCATCCTTGATAGAAGACTTATCTACGACCTCATCTACTGCACTTTGGATATTGACTGCGGTAAGCTTTGACTTCTCATTATTATAGGTAACGGCAGTAGCCTGACTTGCACCACCAGTAGCGGCTATAGACTTGATGGTTTCTTCCATCTGAGTACTGCGAGTCTGCAATAATGAAATATCTTCATCGTTGGCGGTGATTTGCTGCTGCTTATCATCTAGCTGTGACTGCTTATCATCTAGCTGGCTCTGATGGTCTTTCAGTGTATCATCTACGTTCTGAATGGTTTCTACCAAATTCTCAGGAAGACCAGTAGCTGCATTAATAGTCTGACGAAGCTCTGGGTCTAACTTCTCTACACCGATGGTATTGTCTTTCAATTTGTCTTTGGTAATGGAGTTCACAGCCAACTTCTCATTGGTGACACTTCCATCTTCCAGTTTCTCGTTGCTGACAGAACCATCTTGGAGATTGGAGTTTCCAACAGATTTTTCTGCAAGTTTACGATTGGTTACTGACCCATCCTTCAACTTCTTTTCGGTGACAGACTGGTCGCTGTAATCGTCAGTCTTCATCAACGGCACCATCGTACCGAGTTTCGGATCTTGTCTAAATGTAGGCATATTTGATTTCTTTTGGTTCTGATGAAGTGAATATCTGAATCTTTATGGTTTCGGGAATCACCCGAAGGCGAAGTTGGAACTCACTGGTGTTCTTGTGGGCACGAATGGGAACCCGAGGCTTCTTGCCATCGCCCCTATCCTGTCTGATTACCAGTTTTCCTGGGCGCTTGAGCGTAACCATCAGGTAGATGTCACGCTGCAAGGTTATCTCCGGGGAGACCCATGCTAGTTCTTCTTCGCTATAATTCGTAGATACATACTCCATGATTTCATTATTTTGATGTTTGACTAACGCCTAGCTGCTGCAAGGCTATCGTGTACATTTGCGTAGCCTTGGTATCATCGTAGGCTGAAAGCAATAAGAAGGCGAGATAGTAGATGAAGGCATTCTTCAAGCGGTCTGGGATAGCTACATCTGTAGAATCGGACGTGCTTACGTTCTTCGGAACACCCACAAAGGAAATGACCGCTTCCGTAGGCTTGGGCTGCAAGAGGATTTTCAGAGGATTCTCACGCATGATAGCCGCTTGTGGTCGGTCGATGGTTCCCTTTGCCGTATCATCAAACATCATGACAGCCTCATCTTGAGTATCTTCTATAGGCACTACTGCCTTGAACCAGCCATTGCCACGAATGCGAGAGATATTGATTACCTCGGTATTGGCATCCATCGTGACTACTCCGATGCTTCTCTGGGTATCGTAGTCCTGTACTTGGAGGGTGGCAGAAGAAGTACCTATCTTCTTGGAATCTACCAATGCAGCAGAGGATGATGCGGTAACAGCAATCCAATGCAGGGCATCGTTGATTTTTGCCTTGATGATGTTGTCCATATACAAATCATCCTTCTCATCTGTGATTGATGAGAAGTTGTTGGATTCCTCGTCTATGCACCAACGAACTGCCTTTATGATGTCTTCTACCTTCATTTCACCTTATTATATATGTTACTCCTTGCCGTAATCAGGGAAAACAAGACCAGCCTTGTCTGCATGCTTCATGGCAGTTTCAAGGGTTCTGCAATCCTTGTCAAAACGGCTATTTACGTAATCGATAACCTCTTCTGCCGTGCGGATGCCGGTTACCTCTTCCTTCTGGGCTTTCTTCGAAGGCTTCTTTGCAGGCTCATTTACAAGCGCCTCTTCCTGCACAATATCCGACTCTTCAAGAGTTGTACGAATACAAGTAACCTTTCCGCTCCTTACCAATTCATGGTTATCCAAAAGGTCTTGCGCATATTTGTTGCGAAGAGTAAGCTCTGGGCATTTGCGCATGTAAGTGTTGCCATGAGTAAAGTTGTAGCGCATAGAATTACCGCCAGCACCAGAAATCGTAAGGCTTACATTATTACACAGCTCGTTATATCTATATGTCTTAATCATTATTTTCTATTTTAATAACAAAGGGACAGGGCTATTAACTCCTGCCCCTCTGCGTGATTTATATGTTAAAGATGAAAAAGATGCCTTATGCGGCAACGTCCATGCCGGCATACAAGTTCCACTTAGTACCATCGTACTCGTAAACCTTGCCCTTCTCGTAGGTTGTCTCATCCTTGGTGTAATCCTCTGTCAAAGCCACCTTCATGCCCTTAGAAGCAGTATCAGGGAGAGTCTTCAGAGATATGATGCTGTTCACGATGCCAGTAACACCAAGATTGGTGATGAATGCCTCTGGACCGACCAGGATAGAGTTGTAGCCACGAAGAGCAATACAATCTGCCTCAATGTGCATGTATCGCTTAGCCTCACGTGGATCGTAGCCATCCTTGCTCATGTCATTGGTCTTATCCTTGCCCTTCTCCTTCACGTAGTGGCGAGCACCCTTCAAGTCTATACCAACCATACAGTCTTCCATGTGCATCATGTCAAGAGTCTGATCCCAAACGAAATCAATAGTACCATAGTTGTCAACGTAGCGAGAGAAAGTAATGTCGATTTCCTTGTGAGTAGAAAGAACCTCTGTGCGACCCTTTGGAATCTCAATGTTCATCAAGCGCTTGATTGCGTTCTTGCCACAGAACATATAGATGTGGTCAGACTCAGAGAAGTCTGTGAACATCAACATACTGATAGCAGTCAAATCCTCGTACTTGTAAACCTCACCGATGCCATACTGGTTAGTCAGCTGATTCAAAATACCCTCTGCGAAGTAGGTGTACTCATCAGCACCATCATTGGTAGTAGAGTGAATACGAGCCTTGGTACCCATCCAATAAGAACGCTCAGCACGCATTTTGTACTTGTTGAGCGCATCTTCCTTCATATCCTTCACGGTATGAGGAATTTTCTTCTTCATGGTCTCGAAGTCCTCTGTGAAGACGATAGAGAATGCTCGCTTCTGGAGATAAACATCAGCAGAACGTGGCTGGTAGTTCTCAGCAGGAACCTTCATCTGAGACTCAGAGAGCGCTGTAGAAGCTGCCAAAATAACTGTACCAACAGGAATGTCTGGGCAAGTCATGTTTTCCAAGAACTCGCAATCGGCACCCTCCTCATTAGCCTTGCCATTGATAGCCTGCAGGGTAACCTCAGTACCTGACTTATTGGCGCTGGTAACAAAGAGAACCAAACGACCTTCACGAACTGTAGTAGAGCCACGCTTGTAACCAGCTACGGTAGGAACGATAGCAGTAGAACCCTCGTAGAATGGCTTCAAAGAGCCCGAGAAGTTGGTCTTGGTAAGCTTGATGGAAGCACCAGTAGCAATAGGCTGTGTAACCTCACCGTCCAAGGTCTCACCACCATAGCGTGCGTGCTTCTTCTTGTAGCCAGTACAAGGAACTGTTGTGGTAAACTTCTTGACGATAGAAAGGAGAGGTGTATGATATGGGCGGAACTTGGTCTCACCCGTGTCCCAGTCTTCCTCTTCAAGACCGCCTCGGTCCATCTGGGTAGCAGAAGCCTGCGTGCCAGTCAAAGACTGACCAGCAGTTTTACCACCAGGGGCAAGCAAGTCGTTCTTATCCTTATCTACCTGCTCATTGGCAGCAGTCTCTTCGGTTGTTGCTGGCTTAGAACCAGGCTCGTTCAAGTCAGGTTCAACATCATCACCAACAGCCATTACGCCACCGCCTGTAACAACAGCAAGAAGCATCAGAATCATCTTAAAGATGAACTGACGATCAGAAAAATAATTAATTACTTTCTTCATTTTATACTTATATTTATGGATTAATAATCTTGTGTTAACCAATATCATCAAAGAAGCTGGATGCTCTCTTCTTAGTTTTCTTCTTAGCTGGCTCGTTTCCGGCACCCGAACTAGAAAGTGAAGGAGGAATACCCTCTGTTGCAGAAGAGCGGACCTTATTCTGAATCTTCTCGTTTCTAGCCTGCATAGCCGCCTCGTCTCGGGCAGAGGAAATATCAGAGTCGTAGTTGTTGGCATTGTGGAGCATCTTCCAAACATCATCTGGGATGTCACCGCTCTCCACCTTGTCGTGAATCTCGTAAATCTGCTTCCACATATCATGGGCATCATCTGGATAGAGCTTAACCAGGCGTTCAATAGACTTGCGCATGTTTTCCGTAACCCTTTCGGTAGCTTCGTTCTGCTCAGCAACTTCCTCATTGTGCTGTGCAAGAATCTCGGCGAGCTTCTTGCCGCCCTCTGGGTCTTCGAGCAGAGCCTTGATGTCGATACCCAAGCGAGCCATCGCATCGAACGGGTTATCTTCTGGATTCTTCTCCATATCCATCGCCAAGGCAGCAAGCCACTTGTGCTTATCGAACACCTTAGACAACGCCTTTCCGCTCTCCTCGTATCGTCCGAGCGTATCAGCATCATCGTTCATAGCCGCATAACGAGCCTCCTTGTCTTCGAAATCAATGTCGGCATGGCGCTTCTTGAATCGGTCGGAGAAAGCCTTGCGGTTAGGGCGCTCCTCTACCGGGGGAGTCTCTTCCGCAGCCTGTTCGGGTGAAGGAATCTGCTGTTCAGATTCTCCACCTGCATTCATCTGTTCTAATTCTTCCTTTGTCATATCTTAAACTGTTTGAAACGTTGCCGCAAAGATGCAAAGAAAATGCAATTATATTTCCGTGTTTCCGTGACAATAGGTAAACACACGGAAACACGGCAAAGAAAAAGGGATTTAAGACTATTTTTGCGCCTATAAATTAATAATGTGTAAACAAATATGGTTAAGGCGAAATTATTAACACTTAGCAAGGTGATGCCTCAGCGCAACAGATACGATTCCGTGAAAGCTCGAAAGAAGCGGCAGGAGCACGGAAAGGACTGGGAACTGCTGACCCGATGCAAGAATGCCTGGAACAATCTGAGCGGCGTGAGGGAGACCCGAGCAAGAACGATGAGATACTGCAACGGAGACCAATGGAGCGACACCATCAGGGTGTATCATCATGGATACTGGGAGGAAATGACGGAGCGCACCTATATGGAGCGGCGCAACCAGACCCCTATGAGCAACAACATCATGATCAGTATCTTGGAATCCATCGCAGGACTCTATGCCAAGCAGGGTACGGAGCCAGTATGCTTTGCAAGAGATAATGACTCCCGACAACTGAGCGACATGATGAGTGCTACGATGCAATGCAACTGGCAGACCACCGGTATGCAGGATTTGCTGAACCACCTCATCAAGGACTACCTGCAGGGCGGTCAGATGTTTGTGAGGGAAAGCTGGGAAGACCGAGAACTGGAAATGCCTGATGCTTGGACGGACGCAATGGAACCTGACCACATGTTCTTCGAGTGCGGAAGTGACCCAAGACACAATGACGTTTGTCTGATAGGCTGTCTGCATGACGTAAGCAAGGAAGACTTGTATCAGAAGTTTGCCCGCAGGGAATACGGATTGACGGTTAATGACTTGAACTGTATCTTTGACATTCATGATGTAGATGATAGCAGTTATGGCTACGAGTTTAACGAAGAGAAGGCTTTGGAAAATCTCAGCTTCGATTATACCAACAAGGGAAGACACTACGTAAGAGTGATTGAGGTATGGACCACGGAAACCAAACCGAGACTGCAATGTTTCGACCCTATTGCCAAGAACATGAACAATGCTTGGTTCCGTGTGGATTTGGAAGACACGGCAATGATAAACAAGCTGATTCAGGAGAACGAAAAGCGAAAGAAGCAGTATGACGAATACGGTGTGCCGGAAGAAGACCGTGCCTATATCACATCTGAAGATCTTTCGGACAAATACTGGTACTACACCTTCATGGCTCCTGATGGTACGGTGCTTTGCCGTGGTGAATCTCCTTACGATTTCAAGAGTCACCCATACACCATGAAGCTTTATCCTTTCATCAACGGAGAGATTCATCCGTTCATGACCAACGTAATAGATCAGCAGCGCTACATCAACCGCCTGATTGTGATGAACGACATGAGTATCAGAAGCAGCTTCAAGGGATTCAAGATGATTCCTACAACCGTACTGGGTGGAAGGACACCAGAGCAGTTCATGGAAGAGGCAATAGAATACGATGGATGGATATTCTATACACCAAAGAGAACGATGCCAAATGTTAAGCCAGAGATTATTACTTCGAATGCGGTAAATATCGGAACCAACGAACTCTTGCAGATAGAACTGAACCTAATCAGAGAGGTAACCAACGTAAGCGGTGCCTTGCAGGGCAAGACTCCTTCGGCTGGTACGTCGGCTGCAAGATATGCTCAGGAGAGTCAGAACGCAACCACTTCGCTCTACACCATCCTATCCGATATGGAAATTTTTACGGAGAAGCTGGCAATGAAAAAGTGCTCAGTTATCCAGCAGTTCTACGAGGACGGAAGAAAGATTTTCAACAAGGACGGTCTGAACACCTACAGTTACGACAGACTATCAGCAAGAGACATTCACTTCAAGATAAGCATCAAGAATGCAGCGGCATCTGCTGCCTACAACACCTTACAGAATGATGACTTGAAGGAGTTACTGCAGATGGGTGCAATCAACTTGATTCAGTACTTGCAGAACGTGAACAAACCATTTGCCGACAAGCTTCTTGCCAGCGTGCAGGAACAGCAGGCGCAGTTGGAGCAGATGTACCAGCAGCAACAGGCGATGGCTCAGCAGCAGGGCGGCGGACAGGTAGAGAACGGCATCGTACAGGGTGCAGACCAGAACGCAGTGGCACAGGCTATGAACATGAATAATCAGTATTATCAAACAGCATAAGTTATGGCAGTAACAGAACAGACAATAACAATAGGGTATGCCGACATCAAGAGCAAGGTGAAGAAGCATTTCTCCATCATCGGAAAAAGACTTTCCGACAAGCAGGGGAATATCCTCTTTACCGGCGTTACCCTATCCTCGACCGAGGAAGACATCTTGAAGCAGTATGTGAAGGATGCGGCGGAAACATTCGTGGGCAACTTCTCTCCACTGATAGCCGGCTACACGGACAACACCGATGATGTGGTATTCACCTATCAGCAGAACAGAGTGAGCGATGGCAAGGCAAACGCATTCTGTAGTCTCTTCAAGAGCTATGCGGTAGATTACGTAGCCTATTCTGTGCTATCCATGACCTATGCCGAATCAGCAAGGAAGTATGCAGACGATATGGCGAATCATGTGAACTCTGCATTGAAGCTGATCTTCCAGAAGGATGCGCCGGCATCTGTAAGCGGAAACCTGACAGATATGACAGGAGAAGTAATTTTGAACTAAAAAGATAAAGCTATGATTATAAAATTTCAAATCGTAAAGTCGGTAGTGATTGGAGCCGTAAAGAGAGCCACCTACCTGAAGGCAAAGGTGGATAGTGCGGTTGACGAGAAGGCTATCAAGTTGGGATTCAATGAGGCTGCTGGTGATGATGAGGTTCACGAAGCAACGCTCACCCATGATTTTGATACGGCACTGGAGATTGTGAAGACACTTCTTGCCGAGTATCTGGTACCGAATGCGCAGACCATCGGTGACAACATTATCTACTACGACTCCAAGACGGATGATGTGGTAGAGTTTATCATCAATGCCTCCAGAAGATGCAACGGAACCTTGACCGATACACTTGCCCGGCTGGTATCAAAGTATGTGGAAGACTACGTGATTTTCCAGTGGTGGTTGAAGACTACCAACTTGAAACAAGCAGAGCCTTATCAGGCTTCACTCAGTATAGATGAACAGAGCATCCGCAGATGTTTCGTACTGAGCGGTCCAGTAGTTCCAACCGTTCCTTATACCCAGCATCTTACTGCCAAGGTGGATGGAAGCTGTGGTGATGGAGCTATCACGATTGCCCTGGAGGAAGAGGACGTGAATATCTCCTACTCCATTGATGATGGCGCCATTGATGATATTGAGGCGAGAAGCAGCGACCCTAGCATCGTTGAGATTCAGCGCAGCCCAGACCCTTATACCTTCGCCCTGAAGCCAAGGAATACCGGTGTGGCAACCGTCACCCTCTTCTCCCGACACAGCGACAACCTGAAGAGAGAGGTGGAAGTAACCGTAGCAAAGGAGGTATAGAATGGAGTTCAACGCATTACACCCAACACATTTTATCCGTGAGAGAGGATGGAAGCCCGAGCCGAATCCTTTCCTTCCGAAGCCTCCTCGCCCGGCACACAAGTACTACAGCAAACACATTTTCATCTATGCCAACCAACTCTGGTATGACATTGATGCAGCTACAAACATGGTAGGCAGGGCAAGACGAGGCAACCAGACCAATCAGGAAGACATCATCCCTACCAGCGAGAACGACAGGGAAAGACCGCTCTTCTACCGCTGGTTCGACAAGTATCTGAAAAAGGCAGAAGGAGTCCTCTCTGCCTACGTGATGAAACCACAGGGAGTGGTAAGAGACAATGCCCTGAAGGAATGGGATGAGAAGGAAATCTGGCTGAACATGCCCGACTACTGGGACGACACACGGTATGACGAGCTTGTGAAACATATCCACAGCTACATCGTGGCTGGTGCCCTCTATGAATATTTCCTGCTTACGCTTACCAGCAAGGATCCGCTTACCGTCTCGAAGCAGGAGGAAATGAACGATGAAGAACTGGAGATACTGGATGCAGCGAGTGCCAGCAAAGCAGGAATGCTGGTTCATACACTAAAGCCATTTGGATAAAAAAGAGAAGGAGAAGCTTATGGGAGAGTTTGATGATATTAAGTCGGTAAGAGAAATCATGCAGGAGAAACGTGAGAAGGCAAAGAAGATCCTGCCAGTGAGCAAGAGCGCACAGAAAGAATTTATCCGTGACTTCCTAGCCCGACATCAGGATAAGTTTGAGGATTGTATGAATCAGTTGGCAGAATACGACCCGAAAACATACGTTACCATCTATGCTAACCTGACCAAGCACATGATACCAAAGCAGAGCGAGGTGAGCGTGACCCATGGATTGGATGAAGACTTCAAGCAGTTGGCGGCACTGGGAAGAACCAAGACAGACAACAATGGATTGGACGTGACTCAGGTGCCACAGATACAGGATGCAGATTTTGAGGAAATAAAGGAATTGGGCGATGGCATTAGTTAGAGAAGTAGATATTGACGAACTCGTAGCCGAAAACAAGCGGCGATACGATGAGATTTACGGAACCTACAACCCTTGGACGGGTGAAGGCTGCTATGATTTCGAGCACAGGGAGCTGCTCGAACTGCCCGACTTCATGATTCCGAAGATGTGGGTTCCCAAAGAATGTATGCGTACCTTATTATATATAGGTCTGAAACGGTTGGGCAGCATGAAGAAGTACATCATCCAAGTATGGGGCAAGGAGTATAACGAGAAGAGTTACTACACCAAGCAGTTGAAGATGGTGCTGACCTTCGAGATTATGAAGGTGAGATTCAGGGAAGACCCCGAGTTTGCCCTGTTTGCTACCGACAAGATTGAGGATAAGGTAACTGGCGATATGATACCTTTCAAGCTGAACTACCCCCAGCGCAAGCTCTTGAAGATTTTTGAGGATTTGAGAACCAGCAAAAGGGCTATCCGAGTAGTAATTCTGAAAGCCCGACAGTGGGGCGGTTCTACCCTCACACAGCTTTACATCAAGTGGCTACAGGATTTCCGCAAGGACGGATGGAACGCCATCGTACTAGCCCAGCAGAAAAATACGGCAAAGAAAATCAAGGCGATGTACAGAAAGGCGCTGGAGAATCAGCCAGGCTGGACCATCGGAAGACCGGGAGCCAAGCTTCAATTCTCTCCTTACGAGAACTCGCCTGATGATTTCCAGGTGACAGACGGAATTAGGGCAATAAGAAGAAGTACGCTGACCGTGGCATCCTTCGAGAACTTCGATTCCGTGCGTGGTAGCAACTTCCACTGTGCCCACTATTCTGAGGTCGCCTATTGGAAGAAGACCCCAGAGCATGATCCTGAGGGTGTGATTTCCTCTATTTCGGGTGGTATCAGAAATCAGGAGGATAACTTGGAGGTGTTTGAGAGTACCGGCAAAGGTAACTCTGGTTTCTTCTACGAGAAATGCCAGTTGGCGATGGACCCGAAGAACAACGATGCCTATTCCTTCCTATTCATCCCTTGCTTCTTCATCGAGCACGATATGGAGGAAGTGAAGAGCGAACGAGCCTTTGCCAAATGGCTTTTGGAAAACAAGGATAAGAGTACCAATCCGAAGGGCTACCGAGAAACAGGCAAGTTCTTTTGGCGTATGTGGGAGAAGGGAGCCTGCTTCCAAGCTATCGAGTGGTACAGAAACTTCCGCAATAAGTTTACTACCCATTCCTTCTGTGCTACCGAGGCACCAGTGGATGAGGAAGATGCCTTCCGAAACTCTGGTAATCTGGTCTTCAACCCCTACTCTATTGATGATTTGCAGAAGAAGTACAAGCGTGAGCCAATCTATACCGCCGACATCATCATTGACGGTAACAAGAATGAATCTTCCATCGAAAAGTCGAAGATAAGCATCCGAACAGATGGTGATGGAGACTTGAAGATCTGGGCAGTACCGAACTGTCTAAAAGTGGAGAACAGATACTTGGTGAGTGTGGATATTGGCGGTAAATCCTCGACTTCCGACTATACCGTCATGACGGTAATAGATAGATTCGGGATGTTGCCTACCATCAAGGGCAAGCCGAAGGTGGTGGCAAGATGGCGAGGACACGTAAGGCACGACAAGCTGGCGTGGATGGCGGCGGCATTGGCTCATTACTATGATGATGCCTTGCTGGTAATCGAGAGCAACACGGCAGATAGAGAGAAGAATAACAATACGGAAGGCGACCACTTCGGAAGTATCTTGAACGAGATAGCCGACTATTACGACAATCTGTATCAGCGCACCACAAGCCCAGAGGACGTGAGCGATGATGTGCTTGCCAAGTATGGATTCCAGACCAATAAGCTGACGAAGGGTTGGGTGATTGACAATCTGGAGCAGTTCGTGGATGATATGCTCTGGGATGAGCCTGATAAGGAAATGTATCATGAGCTGAGAATCTACGAGCGGCATGATGATGGAAGTCTTGGCAATATCGTGGGCAACGGAAACCATGATGATGTACTGATGAGTACCGCCATCGGTTTGTGGGTAAGCGCCAACGATATGGAGAAGCCGAAATGGAAACAAAAGGAAAGAACAAGCAGCGGTGGTGATGGTGTTCATTCTGCTGCGAAAATTTAAAGATATTGAGTTATGGAGAGAAACTTGGATAGAAAGACTTTGAGTTTCAGCAAGGGTATGACGAACGTACCGAGTGACTTGCTGAGTGAAGATAGCGAACTTGCCTATTCGCAAAACATCATATATAGGAATGGTGAAATGGTCCCGATTCAGAAGATGGAGCCTTTCGGCACTGTGAGCGGCACGATTTTGTTTGTCCATAAAATGGCAGACTTCGAGAATATCATTACCTATGACAGAGACCCCGGAACAAACAAATATACCATCAGATGCTACAAGATGAGTGACCTCAAAACGGCGATAGGTACATTTGAGGGTGACGGAGAAGTGAAGGATGCACAAGCGGTGGGGAATACGCTGGTGCTGGCTACAGATAATGGATTGAGGTACATCAGGCACATTGGCAAAAAATACAAGGATTTAGGAACGGATATTCCTGAGCCGAAATTCAGACCTATGTTTTCTGTAAGCAATAAAGCGCTTCCAAAGACTGTAAAGAATAACATCATCTCTTTTGTAGATAAGGCAGATCGTGTAAATTTTTCGATTAATGGTGACGGAACCATCAATTACGATGGGTCTGATTGGTTTTACGACAAGCTCAAAACACCTACAGATGCCGACAAGTATGATAATTTACAAACATCAATCAAGGGAACTGCTGCACAGGCAATCAATATAGTGAAGCAGAATAACTATTTTATCTATCCTTTTTTTATACGATTTGCCTGGAAGCTATATGACGGAACCTATGCTAAGATTTCAAATCCCATTATCTGCTATCCTACCGCACGAAGAAGTGGAAACTTTCTAGTGTGGGATAATTATACGGGAAAACCGAATTATGTTTATATTCAATATGCTCCTTACTATGGCAAACTGCATTTTGAAGCAAATAATCAAAACATAGGAGAATGGGATGATATTATAAAAGAGCTTGTGGTTTTCGCTACAACAGGAGTTCCTCAGTTTAACATTGACGATGATTGGGTTTTCAGAGAGCCAGACAGCGTTGATAGTATCAGATATGATGGTATTACATTCAGCGTATATAAGAAGATTGGTTATTACTTCAAGTCTATTACCGATTCTGATTTTGATGATTTTTATCATGTGTTCCCACGTAACTTCATTGAACCCAAAAGCTATAAGACAGATGAAGAAATCATAGACGAATTAACGAAGAAAAGCCAGTTTTACAAACTGTTCTCAATGAAAATTGGCAGCAAATATATGGATGGGGAAAACTATGATGCGAAGTATGTCATAAGAGATCATATCGTAGAAAACCTGACAACACAAGAGCAGCTGCCAAAGGATGACTATTATGGATGGACCAAGACAGTAACAGACAATTTGTATGTGTACAATAACAGGATAAACATTCTGGGTATTAAACGTTATCCGTTCCGTGGTTTTAATCTTTTTACTGCTGTATATAAATCGAGCGGCGAAGGTTTTACATTCTATACCCATATCGTAAGTGATACAATGAACGCCTGGGTAAAATCAGACAATAATACAATCCCTGAAGGAACCATACCGGGCTGGCTCTATTATCCAGACCCTCATGCTACAGAAATGATTATCAGAAGGACTACTTCTGATTTGGCAGGAATCCGTGTCAAACTATCTCAGCATCCTATGCTGAATGGAGCGTACGCTTTTGTTTCGCTTCCTTCCTATGATGAAATATCGGGGAATATAGCTGCGCCTACGGTTGATGCAAATGCTTACGAAACTTTGGGTTCCCAGATTCTCACTTCGGTAGTGAACAATCCGTTCGTATTTGAGGCATCGGGCGACAATACCGTGGGTACAGGAAAGATTCTCGGTATCGTGGCTAACACGGAGGCGGTAAGCCAGGGACAGTTCGGTCAATATCCTCTGCTCGTCTTTACCGATGAAGGCATCTATGCCATGAGCGTGAATGCCGAGGGTCTTTACTCCAGTATTCACCCTATATCCAGAGAGGTTTGCAACAATGCTGATTCCATTACCCATACCGACAAGGTGGTTTACTTCACTTCCGAAAAGGGATTGATGGCTACATCGGGCGGCGAGGCGATTTGCGTATCGGGGCAGTTGAGCGGTGGAAAGAACAGAGGATTGCCAAGCGGATTCCTGCCTTTCAAGACTTTCTTGGAGAACTGTCTGATAGCCTATGACTACAAGGCTTCGCTGCTGAGAATATTCAACAAGAAGACCAGCTATCACTATGTATATAATATGGTGGATAAGATTTTCTCTATCTCCCACAACTATACCAGCAGCAAGATTTTCTGTAGAACGGTAGCCAATAACTACCCCGACAATCTTGTGCAGTTTGATGATAGTGCCGTTTATTCCCTTACCAACATTCCATTGGCAGAGGATGATACCAACGACTATGACTGCGTAATGACTACCAGACCTTTGAAACTAGGCGGCTCTACCATTCTGAAATCATTGAGGGGCTTGAAGCATCTTTTCGATTCTGATGCCGGCACGGTAAGTGTAACGGTCTATGGATCCAACAACGGCAAGGACTGGGTTGCGCTGAAGAGTCTCTTCGGCAAGCCGTGGAAGTACTTCAAGCTGGAGTATTCTTTCAAGAACTTCAAGGCAAGCGATTCCTTTGCCGGGTCCATCATAGAGACCCAGAGCAGAAGGGAAGACAAGATAAGATAATTCCTTCCATAAGTTTGATAACAAGAAGAGGGTGTGTCATAAGTCTGTGACGCACCCTTTTTTTGTGTGTTTCTGTATATTCTAGTTGAATCGTAGTCTTTCTTCACAAAGGGAATCTTATTATATCGTATAGAAACTTTACTTTTCTTGTTTTATCGATAACAAAACAGCCCCAAAGCTCA
>ENA-ORPK01001552-ORPK01001552.1-human-gut-metagenome-genome-assembly--contig:-NODE-1552-length-17818-cov-15.554692_pt1 | contig 17818 bp, 9 predicted proteins | sample MGYA00242139_ERZ509068 | MGnify/ENA primary metagenome ERZ509068 (study PRJEB26280, sample SAMEA2338687) | human gut metagenome | biome: human gut; feature: human-associated habitat; material: faeces... | reverse complement strand
GCAACCCAGTGTTGACTCCATTCGACGGTTTGAAGGACTTCCGCGACCCTAAGGTATTCTGGTATGAGAAGGGAAAGTGCTGGTATATGATTGTTTCTGCCGATAAGGAGACCCGTTTCTATAAGTCAAAGAACCTGAAGAAGTGGACTTATGTAAGCGCTTTCGGCAAGGGCTTGGGTCAGCAGCCATGTCAGTATGAGTGCCCAGACTTCTTCCAGTTGCCTGTAAATGGTGATAAGAAGAAGATGAAGTGGGTGATGACGATGAATATCAACCCTGGCTGCTGGTTTGGTGGCAGCGCTACCGAGTATTTCGTAGGCGATTTCGATGGCAAGAAGTTTACTTGTCCTGATGCCCACGATGTGAAGTGGCTCGATTGGGGTAAGGATCACTATGCTACCGTTACCTTCTCAAATACAGGCGACCGAGTTCTGGGTATCACCTGGATGAGCAACTGGCAGTATGCCAACCTTACTCCGTTCAAGCAGAATCGTGGTGCCAACGGTTTGCCTCGTGAGTTGAAGCTTTACGAGAATAACGGCAAGTATTATGTTTCTGAGAATGTAGCTCCTGAAGTATATGCCTTGAGAAAGGATACCAAGAATCTGGCAGATGCTTCTGTAGCCGATGCCAAGGATTTGAAGGGTGTTGCAGCCAATATGGAAGGTGCATTCGAGATTGAGGCTGATGTTACTCCAGATGCCAACGGCATTGCAGGTATCGAGATTTCAAACAACAAGCGTGAGCGCACCATGATTTACTTCGATATGAAGCAGGGCAAGGTGGTAATGGATAGAACCGAGAGCGGTTTGACTGATTTCGGCAAGCAGGCAGTTCCTCACGATATCGAGTTGGCTTGGGATAAGCAGCGTGCTGCAGAAGGCAAGGAGCCAGCCCGCATTGCCAATTCCATCAACTACAAGAACGATTTCGCTCTGGCTACCTGGGCTCCGTTGAGTCTTTGCGAGAATGGCAAGAAGACTTATCATGTTGATATCTTCGTAGATAAGTCATCAGTTGAGCTCTTCGTAGATGGCGGTCGTATCGCCATGACCAACCTCGTGTTCCCTGTAGCTCCATACGAGAATGTGAAGCTCTACACCCAGGATGGCAAGGCTGAATTCAAGAATCTGAAGGTTCACAAACTTGGTTTGTAATCACGTAGATATTGTATGGTCGAATTGTAGGTTTAAATGTAAATAGTAATGAGTCGCAACCTGATAATATTTTAGGTCGCGACTCTTTTTTGGGGCTCAGGGGAGATTGTCCGTGGATAAAACAACCTCTGTTTCTTATTTACCGGTTTGCTGTTTCATTCCCTCAAAAAACTTTTGCTGCAATTGTTTGGCCAGTTGATTATCAGGGTTGAGTTTGAGAGCTTTCTCGTAATCCTGCATCACTTCCAGATAATAGCGTTGACCGTTTTGCCCAGGATTCTGTACGATGCGTACCATATAGAGAAAACCGCGAAGGGTACAGATGTCAGACGGGTCAGCATGCTTTATATTCTCCATCTTGGCAATAGTTTCTTCTGTCTCTTTTAGAAGATTTTCTGTTTGTGGAGCATGCGGATTCATCACGGAATAATTGAGACTTTGCAAAGCTATCTGAAACTTGGGCTGGATGCTATCAGGAAACATATCATCAATACGCTTCATCTCTGCAATACAATTAAGTATGCTCTCTGATGTCGGTTGCTGAAGTTTAGCAAGCGACTGTCCGATAAGCCCCTGCATTGTGGATTGCTGGGCATAGATAACTACAGATGTTGTCATGAAGAAGACTGACATCAATACGAATCGTTTAAAAGTTTGAAATGTCATATGCTTTATTATTTTTAAGTGAAACAAATATGCCTATATATAAAAATCTGTCTCTAGATGGAACTATCGAACGTCCGTTAGTATTATATCCGAAAATGTTTGTACGGCCGAGGATGTTGTTCAGAGAAGAATAGATAATGACCTTGGGACTTAGCAGATAAGTAAGGTTTATATCTACGCTATTATAATGTGGTGTCTTGCCAATCAGAAAATGACGTCCGCTTGCATACGATTCAGTCAGCCCGATGATTGCTTTGCCGAATGAATATTTTGCTGTCAATCTCAGATTATGCCTTGAGGCGTAGTCAGGTATTCGCTCTTCTGTGTATTCGTGATAGAATCGCTTGGAATCGTTGTAGGAATATGAAAATGCTGTGGTCAGATGTTTGAAAAGCGAATGCTCTTCTACAAAAATGTCTATACCTTTACTCTTTCCATATCCTTTCGGTTGGTAAATACCCTTTTCCCATAAAGGCAATCGCTGATATTTTTTCCAGTAGGGTTCTATTCGTATGAGTGTACCAGGCGACTTATATTGTATGGATAGGATAGCATGATCTGCCGTACTTTGTCCAAGAGATTTCTTGTTTGTTGCAAGATAGTCATCTTCTGGAGTCTGGCTATATCGACCGGTAGCAAATGAAAGCTGAAAATTCTTGTTAGGAATATAACATAGTGTAGCCCTTGGCATAAACAGCCAGTTGGCATGAGCCATATATTCTGTCCTTGTCGAAATATTCAGGAACAAATGGGGCATCATCCTCCATTGGGCATCAATATGAGCAGCAAGAATATTATAATCCAACTTGTAGCAATCGTTTTCGTACTCCATGAGGCTGTTTCGCTGATAGTCCTCCATTCCTGCCGATATTTTTAGTGCATCCGAGCAAATTTTGCGTATTTCTGTTTTCAGATGTATCTCATTCCTGAAGTTGTAATATCGGTCACCAGCAATCTTCGCATCTTCTATATCGTTGAATACCGATGAGCTTGCCATACCACAAAAGAGCGTGTAGCCAGCACCCCACTGTGCCTTATAGGTTGTGTTGGCATAGATATTATTCTCTTTGAGCGAAAGGTTTTGGTTGTCTATATGCTGTCCTACAGATGTAAAATCATAGCCAACGTATGTTTTCAATATTCCGGCATTTCGGAACTCATTCTTGTATTGTGATTCGCCAGATAGTTTTAGATAAGGCTTGTTGAAATCAAGCCTTTCTGAAAATAACTGATTGTAGATTCCCAAACTTGTTAGTGCGGCATTAAAGGATAAGCTGCTGTGGGAATATGCCTTGGTGCCACCGATGTTCCAGTCAACCAATGATGCACTGACTCCATATTTGTCACTTGTTGCAGCATCTGATGTTTCCATAGGGAGAACGGAGGAAAGTGCTTGTCCATATTCTCCGCTATATCCACCAAGAGAAAAGTTGATACCTTTAAATATAAAAGGAGAGAATCGTCCACGTACAGCAGTATTTTCTGTGTTTGTACTATATGGAACAAGGACGTGCATTCCGTTAATGAAAGTCTGGCATTCTTCGCTTTCTCCACCACGGACATAGAGCTTTCCATTTTCTCCCACTTTTTGAGTGCCGGGTAAAGTTTGCAGGGCTGCAACAATGTCCCCGCATGAATTACCTGCCATCACAATATCTAAGGCATCCATAGTCTTGAAGTTGTCACTTTTCCCGAAACTGTAAGTGCTGGCAGATATTACAACTTCTTGGATTGCCGTAGCTTTTTCTTTCATTTGGATAGAAAGATTATGTAACTTGCAGGCATCTGTAGTCTGCATATATTCTTCAAAACCAATCATGGTAATCTTGATAGACGCTTCTCCGGTTTTTGATGTGGAAAAGGAAAACCTGCCCAGAGAATCTGTCAGGCATCCATCAATTGTGCCCATGATGAAAACATTGGCACCAGCAAGCGGTTCCTGACCGCTTTTTACCATGCCTGATATGATGGTCTGTGCAGCCAGGTTGCAGACTGAAGTCAGCAGCAATGCGATATGTATTATTCGATGTTTCATGCCGCAAAGATACTGCATGAAACTGGAGTTACCAAATTCTTAGGATATACAACTAAAACTTATGATAGAAAGCTAGTTAAGATGCCGAATAACTAAGTTGAAGGACAAATAACTATGTAAGATAAGACTTTAACTTGGGCACGAATCTTCGGGAAACGGGTATGATGTTTGTGCAATTTCCGAGAGTCAGTTGATAACCATTTGAGTTGCCTCGTGCCGAAGTGATATTATTCACATTGACAGCAAAAGAACGGTGACATTGGAAAATGTTCTCAAACTCTTTCAACTCTTCAAGAGCATGGGTTAGTGTTGTATGGATATCAACAGCAACAACATTACCTTCTTTTAGAAAACAGACGGATACATTGTTTTTCTGTGCTTCCATATAAAGTAGATCGTTGATGGCAATCGACAGATCGTTTCCTCTTACGTTAGTATCATGGATGGTAATAGATACTTCTTCCTGTTCCTTTGTTGTATTGCGCAACAACTCTTCCATTCTCTCTCGTAATGTTCTGTTGTATTGCATTCCGATAGATAATGTCGTAAGAAATATGCCTATGATAATAGTCCAATTTAGAAACAAGAGAAACAGACTGAATGTAATCGTATAATGAAACAAGTATGAGAATAGGAGGAAATTACCGAAGGCAATGATGAAAATCAGTCCGAGTATAGCTACTCCTTCATGCCAGATACGCCAGGGCTTGATAGTTTGATGCAAATACTTCAATATCGTTGCAGCGTATGTTATGTGGCATCCAAAAGTTACCAGTCCGAATAATGTAGCAACAAAGCATTTGTTACCTTGATATAAGCAGAGTCCAAATGGCTGCAGAAAATATAAAATTACCCAAATGATGAAGCCAAAGATGCTACTATCTTTTAGCAAGTGTTTACTCTGTTTAAAAGGATATGTTCGAGTTAGAAACGACATGTTGAATCTGATTTATTTAATTAACGCAGCACTATCATTTATCTTCTTTATCAGGGTGTACCTAAGCTACTCTGTTGGTGCACCGGGATGCTTGCCATATCCAGACATTTTGTTTATTATCGTGCTGTAAAAATAAAACAAAGTTCTGAATGACACTGCAAAAGTACAAATAAAATTTGAGAAACGCACTTTTGGAGACGTTTATTTTGGTAATGAAGCATCAATCCTACTCTGTTCGACCTCTCGGGAAGAAAAGTCCTTGTGCCACAAAAAGGACACATTTATATTATGGGCAACAAGAAAGTCGTATGGTAGGAACGTGTGTTTCGGATAAAATATAATAAAAGCCGCAGTTTGTAAACGCAAACTGTGGCTTTTTCGTTTTTTTATGCTATCTTTGCACACAGATAGTGTTTTTAAGGATAGATCATGATGGAACAGCAAGTTAAACAAGTACCTTATGGGGTGGCAGATTTTGCTACGGTAATAGAGCAGAATCTATATTATGTGGATAAGACGATGTTTATCCCAGAGCTGGAGAAGCAGCCTCGCAATCTCTTCTTCATCCGCCCTCGTCGTTTTGGTAAGAGCATATTCTTGAGTATGCTCTATTCTTACTATGACTGTACGCAGAGCCATAAGTTCCAGAGTCTTTTTGGAAATCTGTGGATAGGCCAGCATCCTACTCCTTTGCAGGGAAAGTATCAGGTGCTGTTCCTCGATTTCTCCCAGATTACGGGTAATATCGACAAGCTTGAGACTAAGTTTAATTCTTATCTCAGCATCAACCTTGATGCTTTTGTCCGTCAATACTCAGAATATTATCAGGCAGAGATGGAAGAAATCCTGGCGCAGGAAGATTTCGAGGAAAAGATGGAACTGATATTCAAGGCTGCCAAGGCGCACCAGTATCATCTGTATCTCATCATCGATGAGTATGACAACTTCACGAATGTCATACTCAACGAACGTGGTGAGAATGTGTATCATGCGATTACCCATGCCGACGGCTTTTATCGTGATGTCTTCAAAAAGTTCAAGGGTAATTTTGAGCGTATCTTCATGATGGGTGTGAGCCCTGTAACCCTGGATGATGTGACGAGTGGATTCAATATAGGTTGGAACATTTCTATCAAGCCGGAGTTTGATGAGATGCTGGGCTTCTCTACCACTGATGTGGTGGAGATGTTTACCTATTATAAAGAACATGGTAGTATTCCTGCCGATAGTGATATTGATGCCATCGTCAATGATATGAAGCCATGGTATGATAACTATTGCTTTGCTAAACAGGCATTGAAGAAGAAAACTCGTATGTTTAATTGTGATATGGTTCTTTATTACCTTCGCAATTATATGGATGCCGGATGTCCGCCTGAAGAGATGATTGACCCGAATACCCGTACCGATTACGGCAAGATGAAGAAACTCTTGCAGTTTGACAAGCTGGATGGAGAGCGTAAGGGCATTATCCGCAAGATAGCAGAAGAGGAGCAGATTGTTACCCAGCTTTATGAGTCGTTTTCTGCGTATCAGATTCCAAAGGCAGAGATATTCCCAAGTCTTCTGTTCTATTATGGCATGTTGACCATCAAGGGAACTCGTGGCTCCAAGCTCATTCTGGGCATTCCAAACAATAATGTCCGCAAGCAGTATTATGGTTATCTGGAAGAGGAGTATCAGGCAAAGGCTTATGTGGATGTCAACCAGCTCACCGATTACTATTATGATATGGCATATGATGGTAAGTGGGAAGAAGGATTGCGCTTTATGGCGGATGCCTATGCCAAGGTTTCTTCGGTGCGTGATGGCATTGAGGCTGAGCGAAACCTGCAGGGATTCTTTATGGCTTATCTGAATCTGAATGATTATTATATCACGGCTCCAGAGTTGGAGTTGAATCATGGCTATTGTGATTTCTTCCTTTTGCCAGACCTTACCCATTATGCCAGTCAGCATAGCTACATTCTGGAGTTGAAGGTTCTTTCGAAGAAAGATTTCTCTGCGATAGTTGAAGGTGAGTTCACGGAAGATGGCAAGCCTATGACCAAGGCAGAGAAACAGTGGCGTGAGGCTCTAGATCAGATTCATCGATATGCCGAGGCTCCAAGGGTTGAGGCTTTGCGCCAAGGTACAAAACTCCATCTCATCATCATGCAGTTTGAGGGGTGGGAACTTAAACGGATGGAAGAAGTATAAAATCAATGAAAAGAATCAATATTATCTTAATAGTACTACTTAGTAGTATGCTTCTTCTTCTAGGTTCTTGCACCCAGAAGAAGATGGTGATAGGTGTGTCGCAATGTTGCGGCGGACTTTGGCGCGAGAAGGTGAATAAGGAGATGCGCTTGGCACAGTATCAGTATAAGAATGTCGATTTGCTGTTTGCCACGGCAGAGAATGACGGGCAGCGCCAGGCTCGTCAGATAGACAGTATGATAGCCAGGAAGGTAGATCTGATCGTTGTTGCCCCTGATAACGTGAATGATGTAACACCTGCCATCGAGCGAGCTTATCGTGCGCATATCCCGGTTATTCTCTTCGACAGAAAGGTAAAGACATCCCATTATACAGCTTCCATCGGTGGCGATAATGTAGAAGCGGGTAGGGAAGTAGCCCGCTTTCTTGTCAGGAAACTGGATGGAAAAGGTACCGTTGTTGAGATTACGGGCTTGAAGGATGCTTCTCCTGTCATTGAGCGCCATCGTGGTTTCCACGAGGTGATGAAGAATTATCCGGGAATCAAGGTGGTTACCCTGGACAGTAACTGGAAGATGGAGCGTGCCCAGGAGTTGTTGAAGCAATATCTGGATAAAGGCGGACATGCGGATGGCGTGTTTGGACATAGCGACCTGGGAGCCATAGGAGCCTTTTTGGAAGCAGAGAGACGAGGCATTGATAAGCAGATACTGATAGTAGGCATTGATGGATTGCCTGGAGAATGGCAAGGAGTGGATAGAGTGAAGAGAGGACAGTTTGCTGCTTCTTATGTCTATCCTACCCAGGGCGAAAAGATTATGGAATTGGCGATGAATATCCTTCAGGGTAAACCCTATAAGAAGGATAATGTGATGAAATCATTCCTTGCTACCTCTGAAAACTGTGATGCCATCGCCCTACAATATCAGGATTTGGAAGTCAAGATGAAGAATCTGGATCAGATTTCTGACAGTCTTGATTCTTATTCAGAGGTATCCCGTATCCAGAAATGGATGATTATTGTTGCCGTCGTTATTGTCCTAGTTCTGCTCATTATCATCTTCTATATATATAAGGTATATAGAAAGAAGCTGCAGAAGCAGAAAGCCGTGGCTCGTGGATTCATAGAGAACAAGGAGGGCTGGGCTGCTGAACTGAATCACCTGGATGAGAGTGATCGTTATTTCATGGATCGTTTCAAGAAGAAGATTCTTGATAATATGGGCAATGCTGATATGAAAATGGATGATTTGGGAGCCGAGATGCAGTTGAGTAAAGTACAGCTCTATCGCAAGGTGAAGGCTATGACAGGAAAAACGCCTGTCGAGCTCCTGAAAGAGATGCGCCTGCAGAGAGCCTATACGCTCCTGATGCAGACTGATAAGACTGTAGCTGAAGTCTCGGCAGAAGTAGGCTTTGCGTTACCGGGCTATTTCTCTTCATGCTTTAGGAAGCAGTTTGGCGTTCTTCCTACCGATTTCAGAAATAAACAGTTATCTAAAAGAAAATAGTTTTTTAACTCCTTTAAAATAAGTACTTTAAAATCTTAGCAAAAGATAAGAAAATCGTTTCATGTAACATAATTATTGTTGCAGGAACGATTTTTTTTATTTATATAACAGTCTTTTCCCTAATTTTGCGGCAGAATCAAACAATGACAATTTTTGAAACTTAAAATATTATAATAGTATGAACAATCTTTCAAGATTACTAATGAGCTCTGCGCTCTGTGCTGTTTGCACCGTAGCTAGTGCACAACAGGTAAATGTAAATGGCATCGTAAAGGATGCTGCCGGTGAGACAGTCATTGGTGCATCTGTTATGGTGAAAGGCACAAAGACTGGTACTGTTACCGACTTTGATGGTAACTTCCATGTAGAATGTGCTCCTGGTTCCACACTTGTTATATCTTATATTGGATATAAGACGCAAGAAGTAAAGGCTTCAGACAATATGGAGGTAACACTTCAGGAAGATGCCAACGACTTGCAGGAAGTGGTTGTAACAGGTTATACCACTCAGCGAAAGGCCGATTTAACAGGTGCTGTATCCGTTATGAATATGAAGGAACCTGTCAGTGCTTCTGATCCTAACATGCTCAACTCTATGCAGGGTAAGCTTGCTGGTGTACAGATTGTAACTGATGCTGCTCCAGGTGGTGGTGGTTCTTCTATCGTAGTGCGTGGTATGAGTTCTATCAATGGTGGTAGTCCGCTTTTGATTGTAGATGGTATTGCTACCTCTGAGAACATGAACTCTATCAACCCTGCCGACATCGAAAGTATCCAGGTCCTGAAGGATGCTTCTTCTGCATCAATCTATGGTTCTCGTGCTGCCAATGGTGTTATCATTATCACTACCAAGCAGGGCAAGGGCGAAAAGCTAACCGTAAATGTTAACTATGCTGCCAGCTTGCAGACAGTGGGAAAGACTTACGATATGCTGAATTCTACAGAATGGGGCCAGGCTTATTGGGCTGCCGCAAAGAATTCAAACATCGCTCCTTCTCATCCTTATTATGGTAGTGGTGATACTCCTCAGCCTATCGCAGGCTTGGCAAATACAGATTGGCAGGATCAGGTGTATCGTTCCGCATGGACTCACAATCTCTCTGCCAGTGTATCTAACAGCTCTAAGAAGGGTAGTGTGATGTTCTCAGCCAACTATATCAATCAGAATGGTTTGATTGACTATACTTTCTATCGTCGTTACTCAGCCCGTTTGAACTCTAATTACAATCTCTCTGATTATGTAAAGGTAGGTGAGAACCTGATGGTAGCTAAGTTCCAGAATCATGGTGCTTCTACAGGCGATGAGCGTGGTATTCCTTTCTTGGCAATGCGCCAGCACCCAGGACTTACCGTTCGTAATGCCGATGGTAGCTTCACTAACCCTATGACAGAGTTGAAATCTGATTATGCTAACCCTGTTCAGCAGCTTTATAATGGTCGCGATGATTCCAACGACAGCTGGCGTATTTTCGGTAATGCCTATCTGGAGTTGACTCCTATCAAAGGCTTGTCTTTGAAGACCAATGTTGGTATCGATCACTCACAGTATTTCAACAAGGTACTTACCCGCAAGACTCTTGCAGCTGATGTCAATGCCTTGAGCCGTGCTTATGGTCAGGGTGATACTTATACATGGACCAATACAGGTAACTATGTCTTCGATATCTGCAAGGATCACCATTTCAATGTGTTGGTAGGTTCTGAGGCTATCAAATATACCTTCGAGGATATCAGTGCCTGGAGAAATCATTATGCTTTCGAGGATGATGACTATATGCAGATTGGTACGGGTGAAGGCACTCAGACCAATGGTGGTGGCAAGTCACAGTGGGCTTTGTTCTCTTTGTTTGGTAAGTTGGATTACAATTATGCCGACCGTTACCTCTTCTCTGCTACCTTGCGTCGTGATGCAACCTCTCGCTTGTATAACAAGAAGAACTCTGGTGTGTTCCCTGCTTTCTCTGGTGCATGGCGCGTTTCTCAGGAGAAGTTCTATCCAAAGAATAATATCGTTAATGATGCCAAGGTGCGTGTAGCTTGGGGTCAGAATGGTAACTCTCAGGTAGTTAGCAATTATGCAGCTTACTCTACCTACATCTTCGACAATGGAAATGGTGCCTATGATTTGGAGGGAACTAACAACAGTTACGTCAGTGGTATCAAGTTGTCGGCAACAGGTAACAAGGATTTGAAGTGGGAGACAACAACCCAGACCAACCTCGGTTTCGACCTCTATATGTTCAATAGCAGCTTGAGTGCTTCTTTCGACTACTTCTGGAAGAAGACCAAGGATATGTTGACCGTTCCTCCAACACTTTCTGTAGCTGGTGAGAATGCAGGAAAATGGATGAATACGGGTGATATGAAGAATACCGGATGGGAGTTGACACTCGGTTATAACAGTCCTCAGTATGGCGACTGGTCTTGGAATGGTAACTTCAATATCTCTCATTATAAGAATGAGGTAGTGAAGCTTAACGATTTTGTGAATACCATCGGTGGTGATGTCCGCTTGATGCAAGGTCAGCCAATGGGTGTTTACTATGGTTATGTTTGCGACGGCATCTTCCAGAACGAGGAGCAGGTGGCTAACCATTCAGCCCAGCAAGGCAAGGGCGTAGGCCGTTTGATCTATCGTGATTTGGATGGCGATAATGTTATCACAGACAAGGACCAGTGCGTAATCGGTGATCCTAATCCAGACCTTAGCTTGGGTCTCAACCTGAGCGTAACCTGGAAGCGCCTCACTCTGAGCACCTTCCTTACAGGTGAATTCGGATTTGATATCTATAATACAACCAAGCGTCAGCTTACACTCATGAGTTATGGCGGTACTAGTACAAACCGTAGCAAGGATGTGTTGAATGCATGGTCACCAACCAATACAAGTGCTTCTATCCCAGCCTTGTCACTCGATGACAACAACAACGAGGCTCGCATGTCAACCTATTATGTTGAGGATGGTTCTTACTTGAAGATGAAGTTCATCAAATTGCAGTATGAGTTGCCTAGCCATTGGCTCAAGTGCATCGGTGCTTCTGCTCTCAGTGTGTATGGTCAGATGGAGAATGTATTCACCATTACTGACTATTCAGGTCTCGACCCAGAACTCCCAATGGGTGCTTATGGCGCACGTTTGGATAATGGTCCTTACCCACGCTCTCGTACCTTTACCGTAGGTGTTAATTTGCAATTCTAAGTGTTACACATTAATTATATTATAGATATGAAATTCTCAGTTAATATTAAATATATGGCAGTGGCTGCTGCTCTTATGGGGTCTTCTATCACATTCCAGTCTTGTAACGACTTCTTAGACCTCAAGCCACAGGGTGCTTTTACCGAGGCACAGTTGGATGATAGTTCTGTTGAGGGATTGATGTCTGCGGCATACGCAGGCTTGGAGGCTCACTTCTTCGGAAACAACGAGTCTTTCGCCGGTCCTATCACAAACTGGGTGTTTGATGTTCGCTCTGACGATGCACTCAAGGGTGGTGGTGGAATCTCTATGGAGCAGAATATCCACCAGTTGGAGATTTCAAATATCACCAGCGATAATGCCACAGCGCTCTTCAAGTGGAGAAACGATTTCTATGCAATCTCTCGTGTTCACAAGGCGATGAATGCGATTGATATGGCTGATAACGTGAACAACAAGGAGGCTTTGCTCGGCGAGTTGAAGACGCTTCGTGCTTACTTCTACTTCGACCTGATGCGCATCTTCGACCGCATTCCTTACTTCACAGAGAATGAGGATCCTAACGGTAAGCGCATTGATGAATATACTCGTGATCAGATTTTCGGCTTTATCAAGCAGGATCTGGAGTCAGCTTACAACGTGTTGCCTGAGTCTCAGAGCCAGGTAGGTAGATTCAACAAGTATGTTGCTGCCGCTATCCTGGCTAAGGTGAATGCCTTTACAGGCAATTATGCTGAGGTGGAGAAGTGGAGTGATATGGTTATCAAGAGTAACAAGTATTCGCTCTACAACAATTATGGCGATATGTCTAAGATTGCATTCAACAATAAGAATGAGTCTGTGATGGCTATTCAGTTCTCTACTGGTAACAACAATATGCACATCAACTGGAGTAATCTTCTGAACACTACCATGTCTGAGGGCAATCTCTTTGGTAATGGTGATGATTTCTTCCTCGGCAGTCAAAACTTGGTTGATGCATTCGCTACAGACGAGAATGGTCTTCCTTATCTGGATGGTTCTGAGCATTACGTAAAGACCTCTGTAGATGGTGCTAATGATTATCAGGGCAATGTAGATCCACGTCTCGACTTCACTGTAGGTCGTTTGGGTATGCCTTTCCGTGGTCATACTTACAATATGAACTGGTGCCGTGCTTACGAAATCTATGGTGAGTATTCTGATAAGAAGTGCATGATTGATCCAAGTTCACCTGATATGGTACAGGGATTCCCTTGGGGTGCTTCTGGCTTGAACTTCTGCCTGATTCGTTATGCAGATATCGTTCTCTTGAAGGCTGAGGCTCTCATTGAGCAGAATAAGGATTTGGCAGAGGCTCGCAATCTGATTAACTCTGTTCGCCAGAAGGCACAGCGTAGTGTAGATGCAGACTATAGCCCAGTGGATCTCGACCCAACAAAGGCTAATTATGAGGTAGGACTTTATCCGGATGACAGCAAGTGGACTCAGGACTATGCCCGCAAGGCTGTCCGCATGGAACGCCGTCTGGAGCTTGCCCTGGAGGGTAACCGCTGGTTCGACCTTGTAAGATGGGGCAATGTGGTTGATACTGTTAATAAGTACATGCAGTCTGAAAAGAGATATCACTCTTATTACGAGGGTGCATCTATCTCAAAGGATGAAATCTTCTTGCCTACACCTTATGATGAGGTGAACAATTCAAATGGACTTTACAAGTAATCGGGTACGAATTTTTAAAGAATAGACAATTATGAAAAAGTATATATATAGTTTCATAGTAGCTTGCATGGCTCTCTTTGCCATTACATCCTGCTCTGATGTAGATATTCCTGAGGGTGTCAAGGCTCCAAAGGCAGAGAATCTGACCTCGCAGGTAGATGGTAGAACCGTGACATTGAACTGGACTTTGCCAACAGACGAAAACAAGTCGGGTGTGGATATTTATCGCAACAATGCTCTCCTGGAGAGTTTGGGATTGGTCAACTCTGCGGTGTTGGAGTTGCAGCCAGGTAAATCTACGCTTCTCTATACAGTGAAGATGAAGTATGACGATGGTCGTGTTTCTGATGGCGTTTCAACAAGTGTTACCATCGATGCCGAGCCTTCTAAGGTTGCCATCCTGCTTCCTTCAAATGATGCTTCTACTCTTGATGATGATGAGAGCGAAGCCTTGGATTGGTTCAAGAAAACCTATGGTGACAAGGGAGCTGTACTCACACCTTCTGATATCAAGGCAATGAATAAAATTGACCGTGGTCAGTATAGCATGATCTGGATTCAGATAGACCGTGTAGGTTTGGAATACGGCTGGCAGAAGTTGCCTGCAGAAATCGTTGATAACGATGTTGTTGCCAAGTTGAAGACTTTTGCTCAGTCTGGTGGTAATCTGTTCCTCACCAAGCATGCCACTCAGCTTTCTGCTGCCATCGGTCGTATTGACAATTCGTTGGCTCCTGGCATCTTCAGTTCTGGCGAAGGTGGTTCCGGTACTGATTATTGGACTACCAATGCCGTAATCGGCAGCAATCAGAATCCTAAGTACGATCATCGTTCACATGCAGCATTTGCAGGTTTGGAGGTACTCCCTGCTAATGATCCTGTTGACAATTACGACCATGAGTCTTATCCTCTGGAGGGTCCTGGTCACCGCGAAGATCATAACTGTATGTGGGATCTCAATGCCTACGACTTGCCATCTAAGGTTCCTGCAGGAAAGAATGTAGTAGATGCGTTCCAGCAGTTGACCAACTCTACAGTACTCGCTACCTGGGGTCATGTAACCGATTATTGCTGTGCGGGTATCGTAGAATTCCAGCCTACAGCAGAATTCAAGGGTACAGTTCTCTGTATCGGTTTGAGCTCATACGAGTTCAACCAGGAAGGTGGCAACAAGTTCCAGGCAAACACAGAGCTTTTGACCAAGAACTGCATCGACTATCTTGCAGAATAAAAAATTGAATTAAACAGAAATAGGAAGGCAGTCTTTGTGAAAACTAACAAGTGTCATTCTTTGTTGTGTGCGCAAAGAGGGTCTTCCCTTTCTAGGTTTTAAATCCAAGAACTAAACAAGTGAGATATGAAAAAACTCAATAAAGCACTCTTTCTTTCATTTGCCTTGATGGCTTGTGTCAATGCCCAGGCCCAGGTGGTAAAATTCCCTATGGAGATGTCGGCTGATGCTACTACCATAGAATCAGTCAGCAATCAGAAGTTTCAGGCTCAGGGAGCCTTAACTCCGGTTTCTGTGGCTGGTGCCCAGGGAAATGCGTGGCGACTGGATGGCTATTCTTCCTGTCTTCAGGCTAAGATAGACCCAACTCTTGTTGATGGGCAAAGCCAGATGACATTCTCTCTTTGGGTAGCACCTGAGTCTTATCCGGTGATGAGGCTGGATGAGGATGGCGAGTGGTTTACTACGATGGCCGGAAACCTGAAGGCTTCCGACTTGAATGTGGTGGAGAGTGGTGATAAAGGATTTGCTTTCCGCCTGGGTTCCCGTGGCACCTATATGTTCATCTGTCATGTCAAGGGCTGGAAGGTGATGCTGAAAGCCAGTGACAAATTGGCGCGTTACAAGTGGAATCATCTGGTGGTAACCGTTGATGCCGAAAACAAGCAGGTGGTAATGTACAACAATGGCGTGCAGGTGGCTACAGCCAAGTGTCAGAAAGGTGGCATGAATGGTGGTGCTGCAGATTTCATGATAGGCAAGTCTTTCCAGGATGATAAGGTGGATGGGCTTTTCTGCCTGAATACTTATAATGGCTTGATAGATGATTTTGAAATCTTCAAGGGTATCAACAGCGAAGTAATTAATGAGAAGGCTCAGAACGCCCCTGTCTTGACTTATTCTCCGGAACGTTATGCTTCTGATATCCTGCGTCCGGCTTTCCATGGTATGCCTTCGGGAGCATGGACCAACGAAACGCATGGAGCTGTTTTCTATAACGGAAAATATCATGTGTTCTTCCAGAAGAATCCTAACGGACCTTATATGACCCGCTTGAACTGGGGACATATCGTGAGCGATAATCTCTATAAATGGGAGGAACTTCCTGTGGCTGTCAGTCCTGAAGAGTGGTACGACAAGAAAGGTTGCTGGTCGGGGTGTGTCTTTACCGATGATGAACTGACGGGTGGCAAGCCAAATATCTTCTATACGGGTGTAGATTATGTCAAGGCAATGTTCTCACAGGCTAAGCCAAAGGATGAAGACCTGTTAGGCTGGCAGAAGTTGGAGAACAATCCGATAGTGGATGGTCGTCCTGATGGATTGAGCGATGACTTCCGCGATTGTTTCCTTTTCCGTGATGGCGATAAACTCTACATGATTGCCGGTACCTCAAAAGATGGTATAGGTGCCACAACCTTACATCGTTACGATAAGCTCTCTGGTAAGTGGAGCAACGATGGCAGCATCTTCTTCCGAGGAACCAGCAAGGCACAGGATGGAACGTTCTGGGAGATGCCTTCCGTTACCAAGTTTGGCAACAAATGGGTGTTTATGGTTACTCCGTTAAACACAAAGCTGGGTGTTCATACCTTGTATTGGACCGGCTGTATCAACAGCGACGGTACTTTTACTCCTGATAGTGAGGCTCCCAAGACCCTGGAACTTCCGGGTTTCTCAAAGGATGGCTATGGCTTCCTGTCGCCAACCATTTTCCAAAAGGATGGCAAAACGCTGATGTTGGGTATCGTACCTGATAAGTTGCCTGGTGCAGACAATTATCGCCTGGGATATGCTCACACTTATGGTTTGCCACGCGAAATCAGCCTCGATGCCCAGGGCAATTTGGTTCAGAAACCGTTCGAGGGCCTGAAGGCTATGCGTTCAGAGGTATCTTATGTTCAGAACAACCTTACCTTGCATGGCGAGCAGAATCTTTCGCCTGTAGAAGGAAGAAGTCTGGAACTGAATGGTACCTTTGTTGCTGGCAGCAGCGATTTCGGCTTTACCTTCTTTGGCGATGGCAACAGGCAGGTTTGTCTTACTTACTCTCCAGTAAGTGGAGTAGTGAAGTTGGATGCCAGCGGTATCAACCGTATCGTGCAGGATGATGTCTTTAAGGGAATCTATCAGTCAACATTGGCAAAACCTGTTGCAGCTGGTGAGGAAGTAAAACTTACAGCTTATGTGGATCATTCCATTGTTGATATCTTTGTGAATGATACCTATGCAGCATCAGTAAGAATCTTCCCTCAGGATGTGGATGCAGTCAAGGCTACGGTTTTCAGCGAGGGAACAACACTCGTTAAGTCTTTGCAGGCTTATAAGCTCGATGCCAACAAGGTATCTTCGGGCATTCTGCATGTCCAGAATTCCTCTTCCGCTGCACAGTTTCATGTTGCAGATGGCAGATTGAATTATCAGTTTGTTGAGGAAGGCTATACCTTGAAGGTTTTTGATGTTGCCGGCAGACTTCTGAAATCTCTCTCTGCTTTGGAAAAGTCTGGTTCCATAGCTCAAATAGGCAGCGGGATATTCATCGTGAAGGTCTTGGATGCCCATAATACTTTGGTTTATTCCACGAAGATAGCTTTGGAATCATAGGATTTGGCCTGATAATGAGGAAAAAATGTTCATTGCTTATTAAAAATGTGTCCATGTTACATATTTATTTGGGTATGAACGATTAGTTGAATCCTTTTTTCAGCAAAACTACTAATTTTGCAGCAGAAAACGAGAAGAGGTTATTCTTGAGTCGTTTAGTCATGCAAATAAAAACAGTTTAATCCATTGATAGTTGATGGTTTTAGTTGATATAATTAGGATTTTAGTATTAGTTGATAAAAGGGTTTAGTTTTTAGGTTAGTTAGAATTTAAGGATACAGTAGGAATTAGTTACTTGACGGGTAAGAGGATTGTTTTTCAGGATACATATAAAAAAGTAAAACGTGCTGGAGGCATCATATATAAGATAGTTGCTGAAGGTATCCTATATAAAATTAAGTAGAATAAACAATAAATAATAAACAGTCTTATTAATATGAAGAAGATTTTTGTTTCGGCGCTTGTCGCTCTTTGCGGTTTCACCGCCAGTTATGCCCAGGAGGCTTCCTTCTTGAGCAATAATCACTGTCTCTATCGCATCAGCCAGGAGAGTCAGAACCAGAAGTGTCTCTTGCTCC
>ENA-ORPK01001551-ORPK01001551.1-human-gut-metagenome-genome-assembly--contig:-NODE-1551-length-17820-cov-2.819364_pt1 | contig 17820 bp, 16 predicted proteins | sample MGYA00242139_ERZ509068 | MGnify/ENA primary metagenome ERZ509068 (study PRJEB26280, sample SAMEA2338687) | human gut metagenome | biome: human gut; feature: human-associated habitat; material: faeces... | reverse complement strand
GTATCTGCTCACTTACTGCGAAATAGCTTGCAATATCCTCTGCTATTTCACCCGAAACGATAGGAACTTGTCCTACATACGGCTCTTTGAGTCCGAGATCCTTTACAACCGAAAGCACACCGTCATTGCCTACTGCACCTGCAACGTCAAGCTTTCCGTATTTATTGAGCGGTATTTCAACTATATTGTTGCTTACATAGGATTTGACATTTCCCCTGCTGTCCGCTACGGCAACAAGAACGCCTGTCGGACCGTTTCCGTTCATTCTCAATGTTACTGTATCGTTATCTCCCTTTAAGCCAATTCCGATAAGTGACGCTGCGATAGAAAGCCTTCCAAGGGCAGCTGTAACAACCGCCGACGGCTGATGTATACGCTCTATTTCCGCAACAATATCCGTTGCATCAATTGCTGTTGCAACAACTGAAGCGTCCTTTGATATACTTCTTACAACCTTAGCCATAATGACATCTCCTTTAATACAGATTAATTCCATCTGTTCCTTTTCGGGAGCAAATGGAATTAGCCGTCATTTTATTTTATGTGCCACATACACAATTTTTTCGCTGTCAGCCTTTGTTGGTTCGGTAGTGTCATAGTCGTACTTACCTACTATCTTCATACCGCTGTCAGCAACTATTTTTTCGATCACCGCATCGTCAAAGGCAATCTCAGAAAAGCTTTCATCATATCGTTCATAAGAACCGTTCTCCTGCTTTTCAAAAAAATCAAGCCACATTTCAACACGGTTATCTTCCTCGGTATAAGTATTCTGCCAAACGCAGTAAACATCTTCCATATCATAAATGAAAGTATTATTGCCAAGGACATTTTTATGCTTATAAGGCGTATTTACATCAAATATAAACAGTCCGCCGGGCTCGCAGAAAAGCGACACTCTGTTTATCGTCTGCTTTATCGCATCAAGATCAGGCAGATGATTAAGGCTGTCAAGGGCGCAGATAGTCACATCTATCGTACCGAACATATCAAGCTTAGTCATATCCTGACAAAGATACTGTATATTCAGTCCGCTGTCAAACTTCTTGTCCAGAGCCTCATTCAGCATTTCTTCCGAGCCGTCAACAGCTATAACATCATATCCGAGGCGGCACATTTCTTCCGAAAGGCTGCCCGTTCCGCAGGCAAGGTCAAGGAGCAGATCCTTTTTTCCGCCGTGCTTTTTTATAAGCATATCGAAATAAGCTGCTCTGTCCTTATAGGAAATATTGCCTGTCAGAATGTCATAGTAGTGTGCAAAATTGCCGTAACCGCTCATTATTCTGCCTTTTCTTCCTGTTCTTCCTTTTCTTTAAGACGCTTGAAAACAAGTGCATATCCGTCGCTGCCGTAGTTGAGAGTTCTGTTTACACGGCTGATAGTAGCGGTGCTTGCGCCTGTTGTGGAAACAATGTCACTGTAAACATTTTTGCTGACAAGCATTTTTGCGACCTGCATTCTCTGAGAAAGAGCTTTAAGCTCCAGAACTGTGCAAAGGTCCTCAAAAAAAGCATAGCATTCATCAACATTTTCAAGAGTGAGGATAGCTTTGAAAAGGTCATCCATATGTTCATCTTTAAGCTTACTGTTCATAGTCGGCACTCCATTCACCATAATATTGTTCATTCTGATATTTTAAGTTTAAAGTATATAACTGATTCATACAAATACATTTTAACACATTATAGTGAAAAAGTAAAGAGCATTTTTGTTTTTTTATGATCAGACATCATTTCTTATGATGTCTTCCATTGTTTCACGCTTAACAACAACCCTTGACTTGCCGTCTGCGACCATTACAACAGCAGGCTTCGGGATCCTGTTATAGTTGGAGGACATTGAATAGTTATATGCACCTGTTGCAAGAACAGCGATAGTATCGCCTGCTTCGACGTGCTGAACAGGCATATTTTCGCCGATAAGGTCGCCGCTTTCGCAGCATTTGCCTGCAAGGGTGATAGATTCTGTTTTAGGCTCGCCTGCTCTGTCTGCAACTTCAATATCATACTGTGACTTATAAAGAGCATAACGAGGATTATCGCACATACCGCCGTCGATAGAAACATAGGTACGGATATTGGGTATCTCTTTGATCCCGCCTACCTTGTAGAGTGTAATGCCGGCAGGGGCGGCAACGGATCTGCCCGGTTCTATAAGGATAAATGGCTGAGCTATGCCCTTTTCGGTGCAGACTTCCTTGACCTTAACGGAAACATTCTCCATATACTTTTCATATGCAACAGGAGTATCGCTGTCAACATACTTGATGCCGAAGCCGCCGCCAAGGTTGAGCTGCTTAACTTCAAAGCCAAGTTCATTCTTTATCTTTGCAATAAATCCGAGCATTACTTCGGCAGCGTGTACAAATGGGTCAATATCAAAGATCTGGCTGCCAATATGGCAATGAAGTCCTACAAGGTCGATATTAGGGAGCTTTATTGCAGCCTTTACAGCTTCAAATGCTTCGCCTGTTTCAAGTGCAAAACCGAACTTGCTGTCGATCTGACCTGTCTTTACAAAATCGTGGGTATGAGCGTCGATACCGGGCTTTATCCTATACATAATGCTTGCTGTAACGCCTGCTTTTTCTGCAAGCTTGTCAAGTCTTTCAAGTTCATAAATATTATCGACGATAATTCTGCCGACCTTTTTTTCAAGAGCAAGGGAAAGCTCCTCATCTGTTTTGTTATTGCCGTGGAAGCACACATTTTCCATAGGGAAATCAACGCTTGCCGCTGTGTAAAGCTCGCCGCCCGAAACAACGTCAAGACCGATACCCTCTTCCTTCATAATTCTGCACATTGCTTTGCAGCAGAAAGCCTTGCTTGCATAGCATACAAGTCCCGCACCGCCGTAATACTTATCAATAGACGCCTTAAATCTGCGGACTGTATCTCTTATAAGATCCTCGTCCATTACATAAAGAGGTGTGCCATACTGATCTGCAAGCTCAACGGTATCAATACCGCCCACAGCAAGATGGCCTTTTTCGTTCACGCTTAAATTCTCGGAAACAAACATTTTCAATCGTCCTTTCTTTTCAGCCGAATCATTCTCCGGCACAAACTTCTTCAATAATTTCTCTTATTCTTTCGACACCCTCACCCGTTACCGCTGAAAATTCAACTGATGTAATGTCGTCAAAATACTCTATTTCATTGCGGAAGCCTTCCATTCTTTCGGCACGCTGATTCTTTGTCAGCTTGTCGGCCTTTGTAAAAATAATTACGAACGGAAGCTCATTTTCCACCATAAAATTTATCATATGAATATCGTCTGCCGATGGCGCATGGCGAATATCTATGAGCTGAAAAACAAGAGCAATATCTCTGTCAGACATAAGATAGCCCTCAATAAGACTTGACCACCTGAGCTTATCTGATTTTGCTATTTTAGCGTAGCCGTATCCGGGAAGATCGACCATAAAGCAATCATCGATTTTATAAAAGTTTATTGTTGCGGTCTTGCCGGGGACGGAAGAAACTCTCGCCAATGATTTGCGGTTGAAAATCTTGTTGATAAGCGATGACTTACCTACATTTGATCTTCCTGCAAATGCTATCTCTACTTTTTCTGCAGGAGGAATTTGTTTATACTGACCATATGAGGCATAAAATTCAGCCTTGTTAAAATTCATTTCAACTCTCCTCTCTGCAATTTATTTATGAACGAAGGGGTGCCTTTTCGGAACTATCCGAGCTGCTTGGTATTGGGATCATCTTGGATTTGGGTGCCGGAGTATTATTTTTGACCAATGCAGCTTCAAGCACCTGTTCCAGATTTTCCGCAAAAATAAAGTTTACGTTTTCTTTTACCACATTGTCAACCTCTTCAAGATCACTGCGGTTTGCTTTCGGGATTATAACGGTTTTCATACCTGCCTTATATGCAGCCATAGTCTTTTCACGCAGACCGCCTATAGGAAGTACCTTTCCGTGAAGTGTTATCTCACCTGTCATAGCAATATCATGGCGTACAGCCATTCCCGACAATGCTGAAACAAGGGCAGTTGTCATAGTAACGCCTGCTGACGGGCCGTCCTTTGGAGTTGCACCCTCGGGAGCGTGGATATGTATATCCTTTTCCTTGTAGAAATCCTTGCTTATGCCGTATTTATCCGCAACAGAACGCACATAGCTTACTGCGATCTTTGCGCTTTCCTTCATAACATCGCCAAGTGAACCTGTGGTTTCAACAGTACCCTTTCCGTCAAATACAGACACTTCAAGAGGCATAATTACGCCGCCGACTGATGTCCATGCAAGACCATTCACAATTCCGACCTCGTCCTTTTTAGCAAGGTCATCATCAAGATACTTCTTTGCACCAAGGTATTTTTCAAGATTTTTAGCGGTTATGCTTACCTTTTTTACTTCATCGGAAACAATTTCCTTAGCAGCTTTTCTGCAAAGTGACGCAATAAAACGCTCCAATGTACGAACTCCGGCTTCTCTTGTATAGCTGTCGATTATCATATAGATCGCACTGTCGGCAATTTTAAGCATTGATGATCTCAGACCGTTTGCTTTAAGCTGTTTTGGTACAAGATGCTCTTTTGCAATATGGAATTTTTCCTCACGGGTATAGCTTGTAAGCTCGATAACTTCCATACGGTCAAGAAGCGGTCCGTCAATTGTCTGGGTAGTATTTGCTGTGGTAACGAAAAGCACATTGCTCAGATCAAAAGGCACTTCAATAAAATGGTCACGGAATGTACTGTTCTGCTCGCTGTCGAGAACTTCAAGCATTGCGGAAGACGGATCTCCACGCATATCATTTGCCATTTTATCAATTTCATCAAGAAGAATAAGCGGATTATTGCTTCCGGATGTTTTTATAGCATTGATGATCCTACCGGGCATTGCACCGACATATGTTTTTCTGTGACCTCTTATATCGGACTCATCTCTTATACCGCCGAGGGAAACTCTTGCATATTTTCTTCCGAGAGCCTTTGCAATTGACTTGCCGATAGATGTTTTACCGATACCCGGAGGGCCGACAAGACAGAGTATCTGTCCTTTAAGCTCAGGCTGGAGTGCTCTGACTGCAATATTTTCAATGATCCTGTCCTTGACCTTTTCAAGTCCGTAATGCTCTTTGTCCAGTAATGCTCTTGCCTTTTTAACATCGGTCTTATCCTTTGTAGAGGTTCTCCACGGCAGTTCGAGGACGGTATCAAGATAGTTCCTTACAACAAAAGCCTCCTGTGAAGATGCAGACATTTTTGTAAGTCTGTCTACCTCACGCATAAGCTTTTCTTCTATTTCAGGGGCAAAATCAAGCTCCTGTATTTTGTCGGCGTATTCTTCAATTTCGTCCTGATAGTTTTCATCTTCCCCAAGCATTGAAGAAATGATCTTCATCTGCTCACGGAGATAATATTCTTTCTGAGCGTTGTTCATCTGCTCATTGACCTTTTCTTGAATATGACGCTCAATGTCAAGCACCTCAGCCTCACGGGAAAGCATAGCAACGAGCATACCAAGTCTGGCGATAAGGTAATTTTCCTCAAGAAGAGCCTGTTTATCCTCGACAGAAAGAGAAATATTAAAAGCAATAAGCTCAAAAAGCTTCATTGGGTCTTTTTCATTAAGTACGGAATTAACGAATTCCTTAGGCATTTTCGGCATATTGCGGCAATACTGCTCAAATACACCTTTTATCGACCTCATTACAGCTTCATATTCAACTTCGTCTTCTTTTGAAACAATGCAATTTGACATCTGCTTTACGTCTGCAACGTAGTAAGGCTCACCCTGATGAAGCTTAACAAGCTTTGCACGGTAAATTCCTTCAACAAGCACACGGGTTATATTGTCAGGCGTTTTAAGTATCTGATGTATCTCGGCAACAACACCCACCTGATACATATCCCTTACGCCGGGTTCTTCAACCATTTCATCTTTCTGAGCTGTCAGAAAAATAAGTCTATCGTCGCTTAAAGCAGCCTTTAAAGCAGTTTCAGACCTATCTCGTGAAACATCAAAATGCATAACTACCTTTGGGAACATAACAAGTCCGCGCATTGCAATCATAGGCATTGTTGTTTCAACTGCTTTTGTTCTCATTTTAAGCCCCGTTTCTCCGCTGACAGGTAATAACTCAAAATCAAATCTCAGCGGCAATTTGAAAATGAATACGGCGCATCAAAAAAATTCATTTTTATTTTTAGACACTTCTCCGTTATACTTATACATTATATATGAAAACACGTTTTTTTGCAAGTAACAATTTTATATATAATTTTTAGATTTTATGTCCTATATTCCGTATTAATTGCATTATATCCGTCATTTTCCTTCAAAACAGTCATAAAAGCCAATAAAAAACACCTTTTAATCCGTTTTTTAACGTTCAAAAGGTGTTTTTTGAAATTCAAATCACAAATTTTTATTTTCTTGCAAGAGTTTTCTTTCCTGTTGCAATAACAGGCTGAGCATTGCCCTTTACGCAGTCCTCTGTGATAGTAACGCTGCAAATGTCAGAATGTGACGGAGCGTCAAACATAACAGGCATAAGGATCTTTTCAACAATAGCACGAAGTCCTCTTGCACCTGTTTCCTGCGCAAGAGCCTCTTCCGCAATTGCTTTAAGAGCAGCGTCATCAAAGTTAAGCTCAATACCGTCAAGCTCGAAAAGCTTTTTATACTGCTTGACAAGAGCATTTTTAGGCTCTTTAAGGATACGTATAAGTGCGTCCTCATCAAGCTCATCAAGAACCGTAATAACAGGCAGACGTCCGACAAGTTCCGGAACTATACCGTATTTTACAAGATCCTGAGAAACAACGTCCTTGTAAATGCCCTTTGTTTTTTCCTTCTTGGACTTGACCTCTGCACCAAAGCCGAGAGATGATGATTCTGTACGCTTCTGAATGATCTTATCAAGTCCGTCAAAAGCACCGCCGCAGATAAAGAGGATATTCTTTGTATCAACGTGGATAAATTCCTGATTAGGGTGCTTTCTTCCGCCCTGAGGAGGAACATTTGAAACTGTACCTTCAATGATCTTCAGAAGAGCCTGCTGAACGCCTTCACCGCTTACATCACGGGTAATTGAAGTGTTTTCAGATTTTCTTGAGATCTTATCAATTTCATCAATGTAAATAATACCTCTTTCGGCAGCTTCAACATCAAAATCGGCAGCCTGAAGAAGACGTACAAGAACATTTTCAACATCATCGCCAACGTATCCTGCCTCAGTAAGAGTAGTTGCGTCCGCAATAGCAAACGGAACGTCAATTATCTTTGCAAGAGTCTGTGCAAGGAATGTTTTACCAACACCTGTCGGGCCGAGAAGAATAACATTACTCTTCTGAAGTTCAACATCGTTATCAGTATTGCTGTTTATTCTCTTATAATGGTTATACACCGAAACTGCAAGAGTAGTCTTGGCAGCGTCCTGACCGATAACATATTCGTCCAGAACCTTTTTGATCTCAGCAGGTTTAATGAGCTTAACAGGTCCTTTGGGAGCCTTGCTCTGTCTGCCTGCCATATTGGAATTCTGCGGATTGAGCAGATCGTTGCCTACGAGCATCTCATAGCAATAAACAACACACTCATCACAGATATTTGCAGTTCCCGCAGAAAACATATTCTGAACCTTATTTTCAGGCTTTCCGCAGAAATTACACTTTTTTAATACTTTATCATTTCCCGCCATAATCCAACTCCAGACTTATCTCTTATAAATAACCTTGTCGATAAGACCATATTCAACAGCTTCTTCCGCTGACATATAGTTATCACGTTCGGTATCCTGTCTGATAACATCAATAGGCTTACCTGTATTTTCGGAAAGGATCTTATTAAGCTTTTCTCTTGTCTTAACAAGGTGATCGGCGTGGATCTTTACATCGGTACACTGACCTGAAATTCCGCCGCCGCCGATAAGAGGCTGATGAATGAGTATTTCGGAATTGGGAAGAGCCATTCTCTTGCCCTTTGTACCTGCTGAAAGAAGCAGCGAACCCATAGACGCTGCAAGACCCATACAAATTGTAGATACATCACACTTGATATAGTTCATTGTATCAACAATAGCAAGACCTGCTGTAACAGAACCGCCGGGGCTGTTGATATACATACAAATATCTTTTTCGGGATCCTGACCTTCAAGGTGAAGAAGCTGAGCAATTACAATACTTGCCGAAGCATCTGTGACCTCTTCTGAAAGGACGATAATTCTATCGTTGAGAAGACGTGAAAAAATGTCATAGGAACGCTCTCCGCGGCCTGTCTGTTCAATGACATAAGGTACTAAACTCATTAATATGACCACCTTTCTTTTGATTGAGTAAAAAAACGACCGGAATCTGCATAAAATGCAAAACCTTTAAATACGCACACAAACCACCCTTCGGAAGAAAGATGGTTTGCGTCACAAAAGCATTATTTTAAGTATGAACAGCAATTCTGTCTATTAAACAAGTCAGAACAGTCAAACTGCACTTACTTTTTACTCGGTTATCAAACCCAAGATAAATGATACGCTTTAACCGACAATCAGCCGTTGATCTTAGCGTTATCCTTAACGATCTTAGCAGCTTCTGCAACTGCGAGATCAGCCTTGATAGCTTCAGGAGAAACATAAGACTTGACCTGGTCAGCAGTCATCTTGTACTGTTCAGCAAGCTTGTTGATCTCTTCTTCAACCTTTTCATCGGAGATCTCAACATTTTCAAGCTTAGCAATTGCTTCAAGAGCAAGTCTAACCTTTACTTCGTTAGCAGCACGGTCTGCAAATGTCTTTCTGAAAGCATCCTTATCTGTATTTGTGTAAGTAAGGTACATATCAAGTGTAAGACCCTGCTGTGAAAGACGCATTTCAAAATCACGAACCATTTCGTCGATCTTGTGTTCAAACATAACCTCAGGGATCTCAGCACTCATCTTTGTGATAAGAGCTTCATAAAGAGCATTGTCAGCTTCCATTTCTGCAGTCTGAGCTGCACGGTCTTCAAGCTTCTTCTTATAATCAGCCTTGAGTTCATCAAGTGTATCGAAATCTGTTGCATCCTTAACGAATTCGTCATCAAGCTCAGGAAGTTCCTTAGATCTGATCTCGTTAAGCTTGATCTTGAATTCAGTTGGCTGGCCGGCGAGTTCCTTCATCTGATAGTTCTCAGGGAATGTTACATTGATAGTAAATTCATCACCTGTGTTCTTGCCAACGATCTGTTCTTCAAAGCCGGGGATAAACTGACCTGAACCGAGTGTAAGTTCAAAATTATTTTCCTTGCCGCCGTCGAATGCAACGCCGTCCTTGAAGCCTTCAAAGTCGATAACAGCTACATCGCCCATAGCAGCAGCTCTGTCTTCAACAGTAACCATTCTGCCGTTTCTCTCTCTGAGGGATTCGATCATCTTGTCAACATCTTCATCATTTACAGCCTTGACATTTTTGGAAACTTCTATACCCTTATAATCGGAAATTGTAACTTCAGGCTTAACAGTAGCAGTAACCTTGAACTTAACACCGTCTTCCTTGTTTACAGCAGTAACATCAATGTCAGGTGTTGCAACAAGCTCAAGAGCAGCTTCTTCAACTGCAGGAGCAACTACTGTTGGGATAAGTTCGTTTATAGCATCTTCCCAGAAAACATTTTCGCCGTAAAGCTTTTCGATCATTTTTCTTGGAGCATTACCCTTTCTGAAACCGTTAACGTTGATCTTTTTTCTTGCCTTTTTATAAGCTTTTTCAATAGCAGCTTCAAATGCAGCAGCGTCAGCAGCGATTTCAAGCTCAAACTTATTTGCATCGATTTTATTTGTTGATACCAAACTCATTATAAACGTCCTCCATTTTTTAAAACAACATATGTTTGATTATATCATATATTTTTTATTATTACTATATTTAATCAGATTTTTCCGCATATTAAACAATTTACAGAACTAATTTAGGGCAAAATTGCACAAAATCACTTGCTATAAGCTGATAATTTATGCCGTCATATTCGCCGCAAACTGCAAATCGGTGAGCTTTTCCATGCAAATGACCATAGTAGCACTTTTTAATATCATACTTAAAAAGCACTTCCAGAATGTCAAAATTATAATCATTGGCATAGATCGGCGGATAATGCAGAAAAACTATTGGCTTTTTTCCGTCGTCGATCGCTGATTTTATCGACAGTTCCAGTCTTTGTGCCTCTCTGGCAAGTATCTTTGCGTCAGCCGGTTCTTCCGTTTCATTTATCCAGCCTCTTGTACCGCAAATGCCGTAGTCCTCATATGGATAGTGATTATTATTCAGAATGGTTATCGTATCGAATCCGTTTTCATCAAGAAAACGGTTCATTTTCGACATCGTATTCCACCAATAATCGTGATTTCCTTTAAGTATTACCTTTTTGCCGTTAAGTCTGTTAATGAAATCAAAATCAGCCTTTGCCTCGCTGAAATTCATTCCCCAAGAAACATCACCGGGTATCACTACCGTATCTTCGGGAGAAACTGTTTTCTGCCAGTTTTCATTGAGCCGTTCAACATAATTGTCCCAGCCGCCAAACACATCCATCGGCTTGTTGACGGACAGGGACAAATGAAGGTCGGCTATTGCATACAGCGACATTAATCCACCTTATAAAGAAAGTTCTTTAAGAACATAATCTTTCTGTTCTTCCTTTGTAATAACTTCCTTGAAGCGGATAGGCTTTGTTTTGAGAGCTGCAAGTGAAGCAGGGATCTCATATCCCGAAAGCTTATTAAGTCTGTCGATCATTGCATACTCATCGATTTCAGGCTTTTTGCCTTCAATAGCTTCAAGAACGCTTGCGCTGAACTTGTATGGACTTGCAGTTGAAGCAATGATAGTCTTTGTTTCGTCACCTGTTGCAGCCTTGTAATCTTCATAAACCTTAACAGCAACAGCTGTATGAGTATCGAGTGTGTAAGAATACTTGTCATAGATACGCTTGATCGTATCCATTGTAGCCTTATCATCACAGAAGCCTGCCGCAAATTCTTCCTGAAGCTTTGCCTTGATGTCAGCTGTAACTTCATATCTGCCTTCGGAAGAGAGCTTGCCGAACCATTCACGGATCTGAGCATCGTTCTGTCCGCACATAATATAAAGAAGACGTTCAAGGTTGCTGGAAATAAGAATATCCATTGAAGGAGAAATTGTTGTAACAAAATCTCTGTTTCTGTCATAAATACCTGTATTTATAAAGTCTGTAAGAACCTTATTTGAGTTGGAAGCACAGATAAGCTTATTGATAGGAAGTCCCATATTCTTGGCATAGTATGCAGCAAGGATATTACCGAAGTTACCGGTAGGAACAACAACATTTATCTTGTCGCCTGCCTTTATCTCATCGTCCTTTACAAGTGTTGCATATGCAGAGATATAGTAAATGATCTGCGGTGCAAGACGTCCCCAGTTGATAGAGTTTGCACTTGAGAACATCATACCGTTCTTATCAAGCTTTTCCTTGATCTCAGCGTTGCCGAATATCTGCTTAACGCCTGTCTGGCAGTCATCGAAATTACCCTTGATAGCACATACGGCAACATTGTCGCCGTCCTGAGTTGTCATCTGTCGCTTCTGCATCGGGCTTACGCCGTCCTCAGGATAGAATACCATGATCTGTGTACCCGGAACATCAGCAAAACCTTCAAGGGCAGCCTTGCCTGTATCACCTGATGTAGCAACAAGGATAACGATCTTCTTATTGATGTTTATTTTCTTTGCAGATGTTGTAAGAAGATAAGGCAGGATCTGAAGTGCCATATCCTTAAATGCGCAAGTCGGACCGTGCCAGAGCTCCAGCACATAAGTACCGTCAAAAAGGTGGGAGATTTCAGCTATATTGTCAGTTGCAAAATTCTTGCTGCTGTAAGCATTATCTGTACAATATCTGATCTCAGCCTCAGAAAAATCTGTAAGATACTTTGCAAAAATATAAGCTGCACGGTCAGCATAGCTCATATCGCCAAGCTTAACTATTTCGTCCATACTGATAGACGGAATTTCTGACGGAACAAAAAGTCCTCCGTCAACGGAAATGCCCTGAACAATTGCTTCAGCAGATGTGATCTTCACATTGCTGTCTCTTGTGCTTTTGTAATACATAAACAACAATCCTTTTATAATATAGTCATTATATCGCTTGCATCAAAGGCATTTTCGATATAATTAAATCCAACAACTTTTCTTCCGTCGATAATAATTTCAACAATGTCAAATCTCGGCTGCAGATCATGTGGATGTCTTATTGAATATTGTTCCGATGTTCTGATTATAAGCCGACGCTTACGGTAATTAACCGCTTCAAGACCTCCCACAAGATAATCCGGAGTACGGGTCTTTACCTCAACAAAAGCGATAAAACCGTCTTTCTCGGCAATAATATCAATTTCTCCGCCCTTTACGCAGAAATTTCTCGCAAGGATATGGTACCCTTTTTTCTCCAGATAAAGAGCAGCTATCTTTTCGCCGTAATTTCCAAGTTCCTTAGCTGTCATTTTCAGATCGACCCTGTTTTTCATAAAGCTTTTTCAGAAACGACATTCTGTGAACAGGTGAAGGACCGTATTCAAGTATAAGCTCATTATGAAGCTTTGTTCCGTAGCCTTTATGTTTTTCAAACCGGTACTGCGGATACTTTTCGGCAATTTCATTCATATATCTGTCACGGCTGACTTTTGCAAGTATAGATGCAGCCGCAATGCTCGCAGAAGTTCCGTCACCCTTGACAAGTGTCTGAACTTCACAGGGCATTTCAGGGTATCTGTTGCCGTCAACCAAAGCTAACTCAGGCTTAATGCCAAGTCCTTCAACTGCACGGCGCATTGCCATAAATGTCGCCTGAAGAATATTATATTTTTCGATTTCTTCAACGCTTGCCGTTGCTATGCAGTACGCTGATGCCTTTTCGATTATTTCATCAAAAAGCAGCTCACGCTTTTTTTCACTGAGCTTTTTGCTGTCATTTATACCATCAATAACAACACCGTCTTTAAAAATAACTGCGGCAGCGTAAACATCTCCTGCAAGAGGTCCTCTTCCCGCTTCATCTACTCCGCAGAAGACAGGATAAAGCTTACGCATTTCGCTGTCATATTCAAACAAAGTCATATTACGCTCCGTCCCCGGGCAGTTCAAGAGTTACCCTGCCGAGCTTACCGCTTCTGAACTCGTCAAGAACAGTAATTGCAGCACGTTCGGTATTTATCTCACCGCCCGAAATGAGCATTCCTCTGCTTTTTCCGACCTTTTTAAGGATCTCATAGCCGTCCTCTTCGTCTTCGATCTGTATCTTATATCTTGAAGTAAGAGTATCACGATACATACCGTTAAGAACATAAAGAAGCCTTGAAGCAAGCGCTTCAACATCAACTACGTCATCTTTTACAGCTCCGGTAAAAGCAAGTCGTTCGCCTACTGTTTTATCTTCAAACTTAGGCCACAGAACACCGGGCATATCAAGAAGCTCAACATCATCGGCAATTTTTACCCACTGCTTATTGAGCGTAACACCGGGACGATCCTCGACCTTAGCTTTTTTCTGTTTTGCAAGTCTGTTTATGAATGATGACTTGCCCACATTAGGTATTCCGACGACCATTACATGAATGACACGCCCCGTCATACCCTTTGCTTCATATTTTGCCAGCATATCCTTTAAAACGGATTTTACTGCAGGAACAAACTTATTTACGCCTCTGCCGCTGCGGCAATCCGTCGCAATAGCAGTTATGCCCTGTTTGTTATACCACGAGATCCACTTCCGGACAGAAGCCTCGTCTGCGGTATCACATTTATTTAAAATAACAACTCTCGGTTTTCCCTCGATCAATGTCTGAAGATCAGGATTCTTGCTTGAATTGGGTATTCGGGCGTCTATGATCTCCACAACAGCATCAACAAGAGGCAATGACGCTTTTATCATCCTCTTGGTTTTCGCCATATGTCCCGGAAACCATTGGATAGATGGAATCTCAGTCATTTAAACCTCCGAATTTTACGCCGGAACTCCGATACTTGAGAATGGGAATATACGCAGAACTACCTTGCCGAGAATATCATCAACGGGAACAAAGCCAACAAGCGGACTTCTGCTGTCGGTAGAATTCATACGGTTATCACCCATTACAAATACGCAGCCCTCAGGAACTGTTACAGGGTACTCATGCGCACCCTCATCAAGCTGAGTCAGGTTATTGATATAGCTTTCTTCAAGCACAGCTCCGTCAACCTTTACTGTGCCTGCATCAAAATCAATATCAACAGTCTGTCCTGCCGTAGCTATGACACGCTTAACTATGACCTTGTCAAGAATTGAATCTTCACAGTCAACAATTACTATATCACCGTTTTTTGGTGTATAGAAGAGATAAGAAACGATAAGTCTGTCTTTATCCTGAAGTGTAGGCAGCATTGATTCACCGCTTACGACCGCAATACGCAAAAGAAACGTAAATACAAGAATTACTGTAAAAAATGCAAAAATGATCGTTTCGACCCAGTCGAAAAATTCTTCTGCGTCTCCGCCTTTTTTCTTGGCATCTTCATCAAGGACTTCGTAATTAAGCTCATATTTCGCCATAACCGTTACTTCCTCTCCAAGTTAAGTATAGTTCACTGTCAATACACTAAGGGAGCTTCGACCGCATCAACTGAAAGGCGGTCGGCTATCCCAAAATAATTAAATAGCAAAAAAGGGACAATATGTCCCTTTTCGGTTAAAAAACCTAAAAAATACTCAGCTGATCTGTTCTTTAACCTTAGCAGCCTTACCAACTCTTCCACGGATGTAGTAAAGCTTACCGCGACGAACCTTACCGCCTCTAACAACTTCAACCTTGTCTACAACAGGTGAATGAACAGGGAATACTCTTTCAATACCGCAGCCGTGAGCTACACGTCTAACAGTAAATGTTTCGTTGATTCCGCCGTGCTTCTTAGCGATTACAGTACCTTCAAAAATCTGGATTCTGTACTTGTCGCCTTCCTTGATCTTAACGTGTACCTTTACAGTATCACCAACGTTTACTGCAGGTGCTTCCTTTTTCATACTGCTATCGCTGATAAGTTTGAGTGCGTCCATGAATATTTTCCTCCTAAAATTTAAGACATTCTTACCTCACGCAAGTACCGCTCAATAATGCGGCTGGGGCAGCGGACTGTCCTTTTAATGTCAGCCTTTCGGCGGCATTAATCTCGTAAGCTGACCGCAAAAAGGCATAATTCAGCTAACGGATTTTTAAATGCTTCTTTATTTTAGCACATAAGAACAAAAATTACAAGCGTTTTTTTACAAAAAATCGCTTTATGTTGATTATGCAAAATCTGTACCATCGGCACGGAGTATTTTTGTGCGTTTTACACTAATTTTAGAAAATTCCAAGCCGCTGTACTTTGTAAAAGCTTCACTGAACACGTTTGAATTGACATTCAGTTCCGTTCCCGCAGGAAGTCTTACAGTCACATGGAAACTATCCTCAGCAATGCTCTTTTCCACAACATCTATATGCGGCTTAATATCAATTGTGACCATTCCTTTTTTCTTTGAATGTTTTTCCACTTCAATAATATCAAGGGACATCATTTCATCGAATTTCTCAGCTATCTCATTCGGAGCTCTGTCTTCACAATAAAAATCAAAAACATACTCCGCAAAAGCTATTTCCTTATTCTTGCTGACGGGGGCAGCCATTGAAATAAAATGCAGTCCTTCCGGCAGCACCTTATTTATATCTTCAAGCAGCTTTTCATAGGGCACTTGCTCAACTATCTCAAAGTCCATAATTTCCGTATGGCTCTCAACTCCAAGGGAGAGTGCAAGCGGAAAATTAAGATAAATTCTCGGATTGAAGCCCTGCGAATACCACACAGGTATCTTTGAACGTTTCATAGCTCTCTGCATAGTCCTGAACAGATCAAGATGAGATATAAACACCGCTCTGCCTGTTTTTTCAAATATCCCCCTTACTTCATACTTATCCAAAGCAGGCACCTCCTATGCATTTGCTTACTCCGCAGCCCGAACATTTATCACGGCAGTTTGGAGTCGTTACTGCGTTATGTGCGGTTTTATTTTCTCTGACAAGAAACTCCTTGCTTACATAATAATCAAGATGATCCCAAGGGAAAAGCTCATCATATTCACGCTTGCGGCAGGCATAGAAATCCGTGTCAAGACCGTTTTTTTCAAGTGCTCTTTTCCAAAGATCGTATCTGTAATGCTCATCCCAGCTATCAAATTTACAGCCGCTATTCCATGCGTCATAAATTACATTGCAAAGTCTGCGGTCACCCTTTGCAAGCACGGCTTCAAGCACGGAAACCCTGTATTTGCTCCAGCTTACATTGATACGCTTGCGGGAACGTACAGACGAAAGGAGCACCTCCTGCTTATGCTTTATTTCTTCTTCGGAAGCCTGCGGTTCAAACTCGAACGGTGTAAAAGGCTTCGGCACAAATGTTGCACAGCTTATGGAGATCTGAATATTCTTTCCTTTCGGACGGTTTGGATTTTCATAATAAAAATCAACTATTCTTTCCGCAAGGTCGGCAATCCCCCTTATATCATCATCGGTTTCGGTAGGAAGTCCAAGCATAAAATAGAGCTTTACGGAAGTATATCCGCCGTCAAATGCCAGCTTACACGCTCTGAATATCTCCTCTTCCGTAATATTTTTATTTATAACATCACGCAGACGCTGAGTACCTGCCTCGGGAGCAAATGTCAGACCGCTTTTTCTGACTTTTTGTATCTGTTCCATAAGCTCCTTGCTGAAACGGTCTATTCTCATTGACGGGAGAGAAAGATTTATCTTCTCCTCCTCTGTATAGTCAGAAAGCTTTACAAGCATATTTTCTATATCCGAGAAGTCGCTCGTGCTGAGTGATGACAGCGACACTTCCTCATAGCCCGTACTCTCGCAAAGTGACTTTGTTTCTTTGCATATAGTGCCTGTTGTTTTTTCACGGAACGGACGGTATATATAGCCTGCCTGACAAAATCTGCATCCTCTTATACAGCCTCTCAGCACTTCGACTATTGCTCTGTCGTGAACGATCTCGCTGTATGGTACAACAAAGCTGTCGGGATAGAACACCTTATCAAAATCCTTTATGATACGTTTCCTTACAACAGGCTTGGCATGGGCATTGTTAGGTGTAAAGGTTTTGACCGTTCCATCTTCGTTATAGCTTACATCGTAAAGTGACGGTACATATATACCGTCTATCTCTGCCGCAGCTTCAAGGAACTCCTGCTTTGATGCACCATTCTTCTTCATTTCGGCATAAAGATCCATTAATTCAAGGTTTACTTCCTCGCCCTCACCTATAATAAATATATCAATAAAATCAACAAGCGGTTCAGGGTTACATACACAGGGTCCGCCTGCAACAACTATCGGCGCAAGTGCTGTACGGTCATAAGCCTTTACAGGCACTCCTGCAAGATCAAGCATATTAAGTATATTTGTATAGCACATTTCGTACTGTATCGTAAAGCCGATAAAGTCAAAATCTTTGATCGGTTCAAGGCTTTCAAGTCCGTAAAGAGGAATATCGTTCTTTCGCATAAGCTCTTCAAAATCAACATCAGGTGCAAAAACTCTTTCACACCAATAGTTTTCTCTTGAATTGGTAAGGGAATAAAGTATCTTCATTCCAAGATGCGACATTCCTATTTCATATGTATCGGGAAAACAAAATGCAAAACGCAGGTCGACCTTGCTCTTGTCTTTTACAACGCTGTTAAGCTCACCGCCGATATATCTTGACGGAGTTCTGACCTGCAGCAGCAGTTTTTCAATTTTATCTTTAAGCATAAAAAATCCTTTCAATTTTATA
>ENA-ORPK01001547-ORPK01001547.1-human-gut-metagenome-genome-assembly--contig:-NODE-1547-length-17843-cov-5.671014_pt1 | contig 17843 bp, 20 predicted proteins | sample MGYA00242139_ERZ509068 | MGnify/ENA primary metagenome ERZ509068 (study PRJEB26280, sample SAMEA2338687) | human gut metagenome | biome: human gut; feature: human-associated habitat; material: faeces... | reverse complement strand
GCATTATGAGAGTTTTTATAGATACGAATATCTTAATAGATTTCGTTGTAAATCGGGAGGGCTTTTCTGAAGATGCAGATAAACTCTTTGCCCTTGGAATAACAGGAGACATAAAGTTGATGACATCAGCTTTGTCTTATGTTACAACCATGTATATAGCACACAAGTATGAGTATCAAGATGTAAAAGAAACTCTTCTGGCGGTGTCGAATTTTGTAGATGTTTTGGACTTGCAAGGCAATACGGTAATTGAAATGCTCTCTTCTGATTGGAAGGATTATGAAGATGCAACTCAAAATGCCACAGCTTTGCGAGCTGAGGGAGATTGTATCGTAACTCGTAACAAGAAGGATTTTACGAATTCTTCTTTACCCGTTTATACTCCTGCTGAGTTGTTGAATATTTTAAACCAATAAAGGTGGCGTAGCTACTGCTGTCACAATCCTGAATATTCCTCATTCGAGCGACGACCAGTGCAGAGCGATACTGCAATGAGGAACAAAATACAAAATCATGAAATCTTATTTCTCAATAAAGCCAGGAGCAACCTTCTTATTAGGTAGCTCCCAGATCCTCGTCTATCATAAAGACGATGCTATATGGGGATAAGAAACATTATAATGTTATGATAGTAATTCCAAATAAGAACTTCACAGCTGATAACATCCGCTTGGTTCAGCTACTCAATAGCACAACGAAAGTCAATATGCTGAAGGCATGTGACAAGCTCGACTTATACGTAAGTCCCAACTTGAAGAAAGATGAGACAGCCAGGCGAATAGCTCAGGAGATGTTGGATAATTCAATCGAGATCTTTAGCCGTTTGAACAAGCAGGAACTCCAGATGGTAGATGAGTTTGTAAAAGGCGATGCCAACACCTTCGTAGTCCGCAAGATGCGCAAGACCCAGTACAAGCTTCAGAAGCTATACCTTGTAGTAACTTACGAGGATAAGGAGAACCAGAAATGGCATATGCTGATGCCGTCAGAGTTAACCAAAGCCTTATCCACCAGTCTCAACTTCTATTTGGATATGGCAAACAAAGGCGTCAAAGCCCCATCAGCCAAGCAACTCCGCATGATGTCCGCCTTAGGTCAATTCTTCGGAGGAAAGGAACTTTGATGTCTTACAATACTAATTCTCTTTTTGATATTTATGTATATACAAAACAGATAGTTGTACCTAGTTATAATTAATGTAAATTATGAAAAAATTATTTCAAGCTGGTTTAGCATTAGGTAATATTTCAGGAAATTGTGAAGTCTGCAATATTGATTTGTCATGGCTATATCGTACACCATCGAAATTACTTTGGTTGGATAAAATAGTTGTAACAGATCATTTGTGGAATTTATTAGTTAGTCCCAAAAAATCTGAATATAAAGCAAATCGTGATGTTGAGAGTTATCAAAGAGACCTGATGTACAAGACAGAGAAACTGGTTTTTGAAATATTAGATTCTGTAGGTCTTATAGAACACATAAGCGACAGTTTCGTTTCAGATGATAATTTTGAAGCAATTAATACTCAAATTGATTCAGATTTCGATTTATTATTAGAATTAGGTAAAATCAAAACCAAAGATTCCCATATATATAGTATTGATGAATATTACTATTGCAAGCCGAGATTGTGGACTTTATACTTTTCCTTATTAGCGTCAAGGCAATTAAATGCTAATATTTCATTAGATGAAGAAGAGTTAACTTATCTACGAACGTTGTTGCCTTTAAAACTAGAAGGTAATGTTCCTGTAAGTCGCTCTTCTAAGGCTATTAATGAAGTATTAGAGATGAAGATTCCTCAAGTTAACATATGGCCGGACTTTGTTTTTAGTAATAAAGAAAAATGCTTTGAATGTACAAAATTGGATAAATGTAATGATTCTTATTTGCTGGATATAGAAAAAAAACTGTTTGCAATGTTAGAGTATCGTCAACATGATGAAATACAAGAATTTTGTGCGGTTTTAAATCATATATGCAATACGAAGTTTATTAATCGTTTCGAGGTAGATTCTGCAGAACTTCTGCGTGAATTAAATATAGAAAAAGTAAAAGTTCAAGCAAAACTTAATAAGACTTATAAGAAGGTTGATAATTGGGTTAAAGTCGTTGGAACAATTTCTGCGGCATTATCTTTGGGGGCGATATTCAATTATCCTGAACTTACTCCGATAGGAGCGGTTGGGCTGTTTTCTTCTAACGTAGGAGAAAAAATCAATGAATATTTCAAGAATAAGTATAGATGGGTTAATTTTGTCAATTAAGTGTTTGGTAGAAAAAGTGAACTATATAAAGTCTAGGTATTGTAATATGGAAAACTCTAATAATGATGATAAGTGGCTTTGTCAATTGATGTGGGCAATAGGTTTTGTCCTTCTTGTTATGATGCTTTCTGCTTTCTTCGTCATTAAATTGATAGAAGGTTGGGATCATAGAGGACAGTTTGGTGATTTGTTTGGAGTTGTGAATGCTCTCTTCTCAGGATTAGCCTTTGCTGGTCTTATCATTACAATTCGTCAGCAACATATAGATTTGAAATATCAGCGTCAAGCTATTGAACAGACGAATCAGGAAATGCAAAATCAAACAGCAGAATTTGATAAGCAAAATGAGACTCTAAGGATTCAACGTTTTGAGAACACTTTTTTCAAAATGCTTGAAGTTCAGCAGAGTATAGTGAATGATCTTTATGCAGGTGATTCGCATTCTCAATGGGTAGATGAAAATTCTGTTGATGGAGTATACTCAAAAAAAGAGATACCTATTCAGGATGAATATAGAGGTAGAAATTTATTCTATTATGTTTTTAGAATATGTGATCATGTGATAAATAATAAAATAACGTCTGGTTCTCGTAGTGTTTCGGGGCTTTGTAGTGTTATTCAATTTAGAGGTAAAGCATGTTTTGATGATTATATGACAACGACAATGTTTGATCACTATTTCCGTCATCTTTATACTATATTAAAATTTATCACTGAAAACGAATGGTTGGGTGTTGATAAGCAATATAAATATGCAACATTTGTTAGAGCAACTCTTTCAAGGTATGAACTTGTTATGCTCTATTATAATGGATTCTTTCATCCGAAAATGAAAAAAATGATGGAACGTTATTGTCTTCTTAATAATATTCGAAAAGATTTGTTACCCATGAGTTATGAGTATTATCAATTTTTGAATGGCTTAGGAATTGATAAAAACGATTTGAGTTCTGCTCATTTTTCCAGAGGTGATTTTGAATTTTATCTTACGGATGAAGAAAATGATGATACTAGATATCACCTCAGAGCTTTTTTCTCTAAAGGGGAATTGAGCAATGGACAAGTTTTATTGAATCAATGGCGGTCATTTGTTAAAGATAAAATAGGTTAATGTACGGTAAAGCGGTCCCATCCCGCACAATCTGGCGCAGACCTTTGATGGTCCGCCAACCTTAGAGCGTAGCGGTTCCGAGCACCGGAGGGCGGTTACATCCTCTCGCTCCTGAGGAAAGAGAGGCTTGGTGAGAAAAGTGGAGCTCTCCTTGCAGGAGAGACGGAGAGGTAGAAAAAAATCCTTCTTTAACAGTAAGTAAGGATGGGTAGGTTTTCGAACAAACATCATGACTTAAACATAATCATGGCTACGATATGAATAATTTTAAAGATATAAAAGTAGCAGTAGCTTAAGCGGTTTTAAAACCCGATGAGAAACAACATATAAAAGAAATTTAAATAAAAGAATATAAATTCCTGCTTATGGATAATAAATTAATAACAGTAACATCGCCACTTCTTCCAAATCTCGACGATTTTACTGCAGAGTTGAAGAAGATTTGGGAGAGTAAGTGGATTACCAATAATGGAAGCTGCCACAAGGAGTTGGAGAAGGTATTGGCAGAATATCTCAAAGTGCCATACGTGAGCCTGTTCACGTATGGCACTTTGCCACTGATGACGGCATTGCAAGCCCTCCGCATTACAGGCGAAGTCATCACAACCCCTTATAGCTTCGTGGCAACAACCCATAGTATCTGGTGGAACGGATGCAAGCCGGTCTTTGTAGATATAGACCCTGCAACAGGCGATATGGATCCTAACAAGATTGAGGCAGCCATCACACCACGTACCACCGCTATTATGCCTGTTCATGTCTATGGCAAACCATGCGATACCAAGGCAATCCAGGACATCGCAGACAAGTATGGTCTGAAAGTTATTTACGATGCAGCTCATGCCTTTGGAGTAGAAGTGAATGGTGAAGGACTTTTGAACGCAGGCGATATGAGTACGCTCAGCTTCCATGCCACAAAGGTATATAACACCATTGAGGGCGGAGCACTTGTGATGCACGATGAAAAGACCAAGAAGCGTATCGATTACCTGAAGAACTTCGGTATCGCTAATGAGGTGACTGTAGTAGGTCCTGGTATCAACAGTAAGATGGATGAAATCAGAAGCGCATACGGCTTGCTCAATTTGAAGCAGGTAGATGCCGCTATTGAGGCTCGCCATCAGGTAGCCATCAAGTATCGTGAGGCATTGCGTCCAGTAGAGGGCATCAGCTTCTTTGATGATATGCCGGGCGTGAAGCACAACTATAGTTACTTCCCAATCTTCATTGATGCAGCGAAGTACGGCATGAGTCGTGACGAACTTTATTTCAAGATGAAGGAAGCCAATGTCCTTGGCCGTCGCTATTTCTATCCATTGATCAGTGAGTTCTCAACCTATCGTGGATTGGAAAGTGCCGCACCGGAAAACCTTCCAAATGCGCATAAAATGGCTGATAGCGTAATCTGCTTGCCAATGCACCATGCTTTGAGCGATGAGGATATTCAGAGAACATTGGATTGTATATTAAAATAATTGATTCTAACTAATTTATATAAAAAAGATGATACAGGTTTCAGAAGTTTCGAAGACGGTACAACCTTCTTTGACAAGAGCTTTATTTAACATGGCTAAGGAATATTCCGACGTCATAGATTTTACCCTTGGCGATCCTGACGTACAGCCACATCAGGCAATTAAGGATGCAGGTTGTGCAGCAATTCAAGAAGGAAAAACAAGATATTCTCAGAATGCAGGTTTGTTGCCATTGCGAGAAACAATAACTAATTATTATAAAAGAACTGAAGGATTTGAGTACAACCCTCAGACGGAAGTCATTGTGACGGTGGGAGCCATGGAAGGTCTTTACCTGGCATTATTGTCATTGCTCAACCCAGGTGACGAGGTCATTATCCCTGCTCCTTATTATGTCAACTATGTACAGATGGTGAACCTTTGCCATGCAAAAGCCGTAGTTGTTGATAATCCAGAAGCGGAGGAGTTGAGTTTCTCCATTGCTGATGTGGAAAATGCCATCACACCAAAGACAAAGGCAATCATCATCAATACACCTTCCAATCCATCGGGAAGAATTATCCCACACGGCAAGATTCAAGCCTTGGCAGAGTTAGCCAAGAAACACGACCTTGTGGTCATTTCCGATGAGGTCTATAAGTGCTTGATATATGACAATGCCAACTTCAAGAGTATTGTTGCCATAGATGGGATGCGAGAGCGCACCATTTTGGTCAACTCCCTGTCGAAGGAGTTCTGCATGACAGGTTGGCGAATCGGTTATGTGTTGGCACCAGAGGAAGTGATTGCCACCATGACCAAGCTTCAGGAGAATGTCGTGGCTTGTGCTCCGCTTCCTTCTCAATATGCTGCTATAGAGGCATTGAGTGGAAAAGAGAACTATTCAGAAAATATGGTCAAAATTTTTACTTCACGAAGAAACACTCTTGTTCAAGGAATACAGGCATTGCCGTTACTACGATGCACTGCTCCTCAGGCTACATTCTATTTAATGGTTGACATCTCTGCTACAGGCTTTACATCGTATGACTTTGCTGTTGCTCTTTTGAAAGCTCAGCAGGTTGCTGTTGTTCCTGGTGTTGCTTATGGAAAGAGTTGTGATAAGTATATTAGAATTGCTTTCACTCTCGAAGAGGACAAGATAAAAGAAGGTGTTCGAAGAATAGGAGAATTTATAAAAAGTTTAGAAAAATGAAGAAACTCTTGATGCTTGGCGGAAGTCTTTATCAGACTTACGCAATAAAGGAGGCAAAACATTTGGGTTATTATGTCATTTCATGTGATTATTTGCCAAGTAATCCAGGACATAAGTATGCTGATGAATATTATAATGTAAGTACTACGGATAAGGAAGCTGTTCTGAAACTTGCAAAGGATTTGCAGGTAGATGGAGTTGTGGCTTATGCTTCTGATCCTGCAGCACCTACGGCCGCATACGTTTGTGAACAATTAGGTTTGCCTACTTCCCCATTTAAGTCGGTCGAAATTCTTTCCAACAAAGATTTGTTCCGTCAGTTCTTACAGGACAAAGGATTTAATTGTCCTAAGGCAATGGGCTTTACTACTTATGAGGATGCTCTTGCTCATATTGATGAGTTTAAACTTCCTGTTATGGTAAAACCTGTTGATTCATCAGGTAGTAAAGGTATAAATAAAATGACCGATAAATCACAGCTGAAAGCCTTTGTTGAGGATGCACTCAACTATTCGAGAGGTAAGCGATTCTTGATTGAGGAATTTATCGTAAAGAAAGGCCATCAGATTTCTGGAGATGCTTTTTCGGTAGATGGTAAACTTGTATTTCATTGTTTGGGTAATGAGTTTTATGACCCAAATTGTGATAAGGACTTTGCTCCTTTAGGAGAATGCTGGCCTTTCCAAATGGATCATAAATATATAGAAGATTTGGAAAAACAACTCCAAAGATTGATGACTCTTCTCGATATGAAGAGCAATGCTTATAATGTAGAGGCAATTGTAGGTGAAGATGATAAGGTTTATCTTTTGGAGTTAGGTGCCCGTTCTGGCGGTAGTCTTATCCCTCAGGTTACCAAATATGCTACAGGTGTTGATATGGTAACATGGGTCGTACAAGCAGCAGCTGGTGATACTATTGATTTATCTGTATTGCAGGGGAAGAAGGAGATGCCAATAAAAGGTTATTGGTCTAATTATATGGTTCATTCTAATGCTACAGGAAAATTCCAGAGCATAAAATTTGATGAGGAATTTGATAAAAATCATCTTGTAGAATTTGTAAATGACTTACATGTTGGTGATGAAGTACATCGCTTTCGAGATGCTCAAGATTGCATAGGCGAGTTTATTCTTAAGTACAAAAATATGGACGAAATGTTTGATGTAATTAAGAATATAGAAAGTAAGATAAATGTAATAGTTCAATAAGTTATGAAAAATTTGGTAATAGTTGGAATATCTGATACAGCGGATAGAATAGCTCGTTTTGTAGAAAGATATTCGTTATATAATATAATCGGCTGTACTGTTAATAAGGAGTATATTCCGGAAGGTGGCATGGCTGAAGTGGGGGGGGGTAAATAGAAAAGTATTTCCTTTAGAAGAACTTGATAAATTCATAGATAAAGAAAACGATCTTCTTTTCGTGGCAGTTTTATGGAATCGCTTGAATGCAGATCGTCGTTATCTGTATGAAAAAGTTAAATCGATGGGATATCATTTTGCCAATATCATTTCTCCGAAAGCTCAGGTGCGTGGAGAGTTGCTGGGAGATAATTGCTTGATTAGTGATGGTGTTTTTGTTCAAGAACATGTGAAATTGGGTAATGATATATTTGTTATGGATAATGCAATGGTAGGTCATCGGACCATTGTTTCAGATCATGTATTTATAACAATACGAGCCACAGTTTGTGGTTCTGTTACCATTGGTGAACAAAGTTATATAGGTGCGAATGCGACAGTTTTTGATGAAGTCAAAATTGGAAAGAAATGTTTGATAGGTGGAGCTACTATCGTGAAGAGAAATGTTCCAGATTGTTCTGTTGTTAAGACTCCGAATGACACAATGATCATCAAACAATATCCAGAAGAAGCCATAGAAAATAAGTGGCAAGCACACCATAATGTTAGATAGTAATGAACATAAAAATACAAGATAATTCGTTTTTGTCAAAAGATGAGTTTTTTCTTTTGATGAAAAAAGCAGATAAATTATTTACCCCCCCATATCGGAGGTGATTGACTTAGAGGTATATAGTGAAAAAGTTTATACTTATGCAAGTTTTGTGGTGTGTTATGATGAGAAAAAAATAAATGGATTCATAGCATTCTACAGAAATATAACAGAAAAGCAATTATACATAACTTTAATATGTGTTGATAAAGTTTGCCAACAACAAGGAGTAGGTAGCAAAATGTTTGAAGTCTTATTTTCTTTGAAAAAAGACGGATTTTGTAGCGTTGACTTGGAGGTTGTAAAGACAAATCTTAACGCATATCATTTTTATAAACATCACGGATTTATAGAACTGGAGGATAGAGGCAAGAAGTTCTTGATGCACAAAGAGCTATAAGAACACAATCATTGCTTCTACTTCCAATAAATAAAGAAGCAATGAAGAAAGTAATGATTATTGGTGCTACAGGTTCATGTGGCTCATACACTGCATTAGGTTTGCAGGAAAGAGGATACAATGTTGTAGCTGTGGCTCATCGTCCAGATGATAATGGATTTTTTGAGGAGAAAGGTATCCCTTATTTTTCAATAGACTTGAAGGATAAGACAACATTTGAGCAGTTGCCTAAGGATATTGATGTTGTCCTGCATTTCGCAGGAGCAATGCCTGCAAAAATGAAAGGCTATAATCCATACGAGTATGTGGATAGTATCATCACAGGTACACTCAATGTGTTGGAATGGATGCGAGAGATTGGGTGCAAGAAAATCATTTTCGCACAATCTATAGCAGATATTCTTTATAAGTTTGGAACAACAGAGCCGATAGATGATGATGTGGAACGTAAATTTCCTTTGGCAACTGACCATTCCGTCTATTCTATTTGTAAGAATACTGCAGTGAATATCATAGAGCATTATCATGCACAGTATGGTTTCCAACGATTTATAGTACGCCTTCCTACTATTTATTGTTATAAGCCAAGTCCATTTTATAGTGTGAATGGTGTCAAGCATTGGCTTGGTTGGCGTTATATTATAGATCAAGCTATGAAGGGCAATACTCTGGAAGTATGGGGAAATCCCGACTCAATCAAAGAGATGGTCTATGTGGGCGACTTCGTGAACATGATGGAATGCTGTATCAAAGCAAAGCATGATGGTGGTGTCTACAATATGGGATGTGGACATCCTGTTTCAATAGAATACCAGATAAAGAAGATTGCAGAGGTTTTCAATAGCGACAAGAAGTCAGACATTATCTATAAAGCTGAGAAGCCGTCTTCTCCTCAGTTTGTGCTGAGTATTGAGAAAGCAAGAAAGGAACTTGGTTATGAGCCAAAGTATGATTTTGTAAAATTACTTGAAGGTTTTAAGCATGACATGGAGACAGAACCAATGGCTAAGATTTGGGGAAAGAAGGAAGATTTTCTTAAGTAAAGCGTATTGTCATGTGCCCCGATAAGCTATGACTAATATCCAGTAAAATTTTAAAAAAAATAATGGGTGGTGATGATAGCGACAGGGAAACACCTCTTCCCATTCCGAACAGAGTAGTTAAGGCTGTTTGCGCCGATGGTACTGCCAATTGGTGGGAGAGTAGGAGATTGCCTCGTAAGAGATTAAATACAAAATTTTAAATTTTTAACACATGAAAATTTCAAATTATTAGAACCTCCTCTTACGCTTGAAGAGGAGGCTTAAAAACATTAGTTTTCAAATTTTAGTATTCCTGTCTATTCTTTTTGTCGGCTATTAGGCAATACAATGTACAAGCTTCGACAAAGATAAAAGGATATAGGCAGAAGTAACTTTATGTAATTTTTACTTAAAGTTGCATAAGTCTGAAGAAAATATGAGACAGATGAATTTTAATATCTAAATCTTCAAGTCGGGTTTGAGGGATGCCCAACCCAAACATCCCTCATTTTTTAAGAAACTCCTATGCAGAAATTTAATAAAATAAAATAGCCGTAGCCGGAACAGGCTACGCCAGTTTTGGCATAGCCACGCTATTGTCTCAGCTCAATCATGTAACGGCAGCAAAGCAATTCATATATAAACCAAATTACATTTATGCAACCGCAAGTTAAACAACGCAATTCAAATTTAGAATTATACCGTATCATCGTGATGCTACTCATTGTAGCTCATCACTATGTTGTCAATTCGGGTATGATGGAAGAAATGGCGAAAGATCCATTAAGCAGCAGAAGTCTATTTTTTTACATCTTTGGAATGTGGGGAAAGACTGGTATTAATTGTTTTGTACTGATTACAGGTTATTTCATGTGTAAGTCACAGATTACAATACGAAAATTTTTGAAGCTGCTACTTCAGATAGAATTCTACAATGTTATTATTTATGTAATATTCGCATTAAGTGGTTATCATCCAATCAAAAGTTTTAATGAATTGTTGATGGTGTTTTTACCAGTTAAAACTATAGCAGATGGCTTTACAAGCTGTTTCTTAGTATTCTATCTCTTTATTCCATTCTTGAATATATTAGTAAGAAATCTAACAAAACGGCAGCATCAGCTGTTAGTTTTATTATGCTTGTTTGCATATACTTTGATGGGTACATTCGCACGTTTCCATGTGACAATGAATTACGTTTCTTGGTTCTGTGTATTGTATTTTATAGCTTCTTACATTAGAATTTATGGCTTCTTTCCAAAAATTAGTACGGCTAAATGGGGGGGGTATATCTTGTGTATTGATGCTCCTTTCGATATTAAGTGTACTTTTTATGGCTTATAAAATAAAATTTGGATTAGCGAACAATCCATATAAATATGTAAGTGATTCAAATACATTTTTGGCTGTAGCAACAGGTGTCTCATTATTTATGGCTTTCAAAGACATGAAGATGAAATACAATAAATGGATAAACACAATAGCAGCCAGTACATTTGGGGTTCTGTTGATTCATGCAAATAGTGATACTATGAGGCAATGGCTATGGAGAGATACGCTACAAAATGCAGAGCAATTTTATATGTCTTATGCATGTGTTCACGCAATGATATCTGTTATTTCTATTTTCGCGATTTGTATTGCGATTGATTATATACGAATTCATACTTTAGAAAAGTGGATGTTTATTGTAATAGATAAGTATCTTGCAAAGTACAAATTAAAATAATATTTTAATGGAAGATAATTTAAAAGGAAAGACTAAAAAAGGATTGTATTGGAGCTTCTTTAATCAATTTGCTAACTATGGTATGCAATTTTGTGTAGGTATAGTTATGGCGAGATTATTATCTCCAGAGGATTATGGTATAACTGCATTGCCTGCAGTATTTATGTCTGTAGCGATGATTCTTCAGGAAGGTGGTTTATCTGATGCATTAGTTAGAAAAACGGATTTGAAGGAACAAGATATCTCCACTGCTTTTTATTATAGTTTTGGGGTTGGTATCTTCATGTATTTAGTGCTATTTTTTGCAGCGCCCTTTATAGCAGACTTTTATAAAACTCCTGTATTAGTTCCTCTTATGCGTGTAACAGCATTGGGGTTTGTATGGGGAGCAATGGGAATTCCGCAAAATGTTATATTGAAGCGTCGTTTGGATTTTAAAACTCCAACGAAAATTGGAATAATTACTAAAGTATTTTCTGCTTGTGTTGGTATTGGAATGGCTTTTGCTGGTTATGGTCTATGGGCATTGGTAATTTCAGGATTCCTTTCTGGATTATTATATCAAATATTAATTTGGTATAAGGTAAGATGGCTACCTACAACAAAATGGTCTAAAGATTCATTTAAATATTTATGGAATTATGGAAACAAGATGATTGCCTCCTCTATGCTAAATACCATATATAATAATATAGCACCAATATTCATTGGAAAATATTATTCACCAGCTCAGCTGGGAGTTTACAATCGTGCACAAAACTATGCAGCGATGCCTTCGCAGAATGTAACAGGAGTTATTTCTAATGTTACTTTTCCTGTATTGAGTAAGATGCAAAATGATAATGAAAAATTAGCTTTCAACTATCGTAGAATGCTCAGAGCTTCTGCTTTTGTAATATTCCCAATTATGATGATGTTATCTGCCTTGGCTCATCCTTTGGTAATAACAATGGTTACAGCAAAATGGGAATCATGTATTATTCTTTTACAGATTATTTGTTTTTCAATGATGTGGTATCCTATACATGCCATAAATCTTAATCTTTTAATGGTAAAGGGGCGTTCTGATCTGTTTTTCCGTTTAGAGATTATAAAGAAAATAGTAGGTCTGTCAATTTTGGTGTTTACTCTGCCAATGGGTCTGGTATATTTATGTATTGGTGGAATATTGTCTTCAATGATTAGCCTTGTTATAAATACATACTATACTGGAAAACTGATACAAGTGGGGTATTGGAAGCAAATGAAAGACTTAATTCCGATTTTAGTTTTAAGTATTTTGACGTGGCTTTGCATTCATGGAGTAAATTATTTCATCACTAATCTGGTGCTTCAAATTATAATAGGAGGAATTGTTGGCGCAATTTTCTATATAGGCATAGCATACATTTTAAAATTCAGTGAATTAGAAGATGTTAAATATATGCTTAATCGAAAGAAATAATATAAGTAATGTACTCTGTATGACTAATAGTATTGCAGTTGTACAATAAAAATATAGACAAAATAAGAAAAATATGGAACAAAAGAAAGAAATTCCACAGCCTTTAATGGTTACGATTAGATGTTGTACATTCAATCATGAACCTTATATTCGTGACTGCTTGGAAGGTTTTGTGATGCAGAAGACAAACTTCAGATTTGAAGCTATTGTGCATGACGATGCTTCTACAGACGGAACTGCTGCAATCATCAAAGAGTATGCTGAAAAGTACCCAGATATCATAAAGCCGATATTCGAAACGGAAAATCAATATTCAAAGCATGATGGTTCACTTGGCAGAATTATGAATGAGCATACGCATGGAAAATATGTGGCTTATTGTGAGGGGGACGACTATTGGATAGACCCTTTAAAGTTACAGAAACAAGTGGATTTCTTAGAGAGCCATCCAGATATATCTTTTTCCTGTTGTAGATTTCAATTGTTGAACCAACAAAATCATACAATAAAACTTTTTGAAAATAAATATTTCGACAATGAAGAGAATGCTGATAAAACGGAATTCATTTTTGATACGAAATATGCCTTTCTAGAGAGCTGGGTAGCTCAAACTATGGCAATTGTTATTCGCCGAACAGCGATGACTGATGAAAGAAATAAGTTTAAATATAATAGAGACGTACATATGTTTTATTATGCTTTGAAACAGAACCCTGCTGTTTGTCAGAACTTTGTTGGGGGGGTATATCGCATAAATCCTACAAGCACTTTTGCGGGTTTGTCTGAAAAAACTCAGATGAACGTGACATTTAGAGTGTATGAGGAGTTTTACGAATATGAAAGGAACCCGATACTAAGAAAGTGTCTTTTCAAGGCATTGAGAACATTAATGTTTCATGGAAATTTCCCAAAGCCAAGATATGGATACGAACTGGTCCTTTATCCGCAAGTTTTCTTGAATTACTCAATAAGTAAGCTAAGAATTCATTTGGGTAGACTTAAACGATTGTTCAAATATTAACGAAATAATCCCAGTACTTATGATATTTAGGTTCTTTCATATATATTTTTTTTACAATGATGAAAAGAACCTATATATTAATGGGAGCTGCTGGTGGTTATATCTCTGGTGGTCCAATATATCAAAGAAACAAGGCTTTGTTTTTACAACAGCGAGGATGGTCTGTATATTATATATCTTGTTGTCATGGTAAGATCTATATATCAGGGCTTGAAGACTTTATAGTTGAAACATGTACTTTCTTAACTAAACCAGCATATCTGTTTCCCCAAAAATACCAGCAGATACTTCTCAATTATATATTGAAAAAGCTTCCACATCAAATGGGGGACGTAGTAATAGAAACTGGTGCCGATTATACTGCTTATTGGGGAGAGTTGTTGGCAGAGAAATAAAAGGAAGACATATAATAACTTTGCTTGACGAATATAATGATAAAATAACTTCAAAAGTAGCTCCCTTTTATAAATTTAAATATGGTAGAAAGGAACTTGCCTGTATTTCTGATGAGGTTATGATACATATCTTCAGTAGCTTTATACCAGAATGTAAGGCTAAGCAATATTCGCTGGTATGTTATTGTAGTAATCAGTCAAGGAACTCCTTGCCCAAGATTAGATAAATACGATATTAATAAAGAATGGAAAACAATAGAAGGCTATTTTGATAAACATCTTGATTTTTTGGCTAAAGCTGATTCGAAATTCGATTATTTTAATTTCAAAAAAATAAACTTGAATTGGAAAGAACGATTATATAAATATTCTTTCTTTTTATTAGGAATGAGATTACACCATTTGTTGTGGAAAAAATAATTATGAAGTCTATAACATTTCTTATGCCTCCATTCCAGTATTCTCCTGTAGGGGGCTTTAAAGTAGCATTGGAATATGCCAATCGACTTGCAATTGATGGATATCATGTACATATAGTATATGCAGATGCAACTAAATATAAAGATGGGTTATCTTTCAAATTGAAAATGAAGCTTTTGATAAAGCATAACCTTTTCAAACTGAAAATACTGCATCGCTCAATTCGCATCTGGTTTCCATTAGACAAAAGAGTAAAGGAACATAATGTTTTCAAACTTAAATACTATTATGTACCAAAGACTGATATATATATATGTACTGCTGTTGATACTGCTCCTTATCTTAACGAATATCCGATTGAGTCTTCGAGAAAATTTTATTTTATACAAGGCTATGAAAATTGGGGAAGAACAGATAAAGAAGTAAGGCAAACTTATCATTATGGTATGACAAATATAGTCGTTTCCACATGGTTGAAAGACATACTTGAAAAAGAAGAAAATGAAAAATGTTTTTTTGTACCAAATGGCTTTGATTTATCCGCTTTTTATATGACATGTCCTATTTTTGATAAAAGCAAATACAGAATATCAATGCTTTATCATTGGGCAAAGATAAAAGGTTGTACAACATCATTTGCAGCTCTAAATATAGTCAAACAAAGATATCCTCAGTTGGAAGTGAATATTTTTGGTACACCTGCAAGACCGGCAAGTCTTCCAGAATGGTACCATTATTATCAGTCTCCATCCAAAGAGGAGCATCTTAGAATAAATAATGAATCTGCCATTTATATAGCAGCGAGTGTAGATGAAGGATGGGGTTTAACCATTGGAGAAGCTATGCTATGTGGTCAGGCGGTAGCTTGTACTGATAATCGAGGTTTCCGTGAAATGGCTCAAGACGGAATAACAGCTTTACTTTCGCCAGTGAATGATGCGGAAGCATTAGCAAACAATATTATATCTTTGATTGAAGATGATGAAAAGCGGTATGAGATTGCAAATAATGGTATGGAGTTTATCAAAACGCTTTCTATAGATAATTCTTATAGATTATTTAAAACTGCATTAGGATTAGTATAAATGAATTTTGAACGAGATTATTCATTGGATGCAGCATGTGGCTTAATGATCATTTATATGATCTATGGGCACATCTGTGCGTGGAGTGGAGTACAACAAATTGAGCTATTCCCACGTTTGCTATTTTTCTTTATGCCTTGGTTCTTTTTCAAAAGTGGTATGTTCTTCAGAGAAAAACCATTTAAAAAAGAATTTGTTAATGGTGTGAAAAAACTTATAGTTCCATATATTGTCTTTTCTATTATAGGACAATTGGTTTTTTATTTAATGTGGATAGCAAAAGGAGGGACTTCATGGCAATTATATATATTGGCCCCATTGAGAACATTGTTGCATGAAGGTGCTGTTGTCGGAAATTCACCTCTGTGGTTCCTGCTCAGTTTATTTTGTGTGAAGATTATATTTGATGAGATATATGTAAAATTTCATAATCTAGGGGGGGTATCTTCTTGTTCTTTTCGCAGGATTATCGGCTTATCTCTTGCGTTATATAGAGTTCAATAATTACTTTTATATAGCCAATATATGTTGTGGTGTCTTTTTCTATGGTTGTGGTTATGTGCTTAGAAAATATGTTGATAAAAAATGGGTTATATTCGTAAGTTTCTGTCTTTATGTTGTATATTCTATAATATATCCGTCCTATTTTGATTTTCGTTCAAATGATGTGGCTATTGATGCCTATCCTTTATGTTTATTATCATGTATTGGAGGAATTATCACTATCAATGCGATATTCAAAAAGGTTAAATCTATTCAGATTCCATTTATCAGTATTGGGAAAAACTCAATGACATACTATACGGCACATTGGGTAGTACTTGGAGTTTCTTCTCTATTATTTCAGAATATAATGCATCTTATAGGTTATGAATTATTTGTTGCTTTTTCATTAGCTAACTTTGTGATGCTACCTTTGCTGGATATTCTTTTTAATAAACATTGTAAATGGATGATTGGTAAATAGAATATGATTATGGAAAAATATAATATGGACTACGTTTTTGGCAATGAAAATAGGAAAGTGTATATGGGGTTGGCAATGATGTGGATTATTGGATACCATTTTTATTTAGTTCATTCTGATTTAATTTATTAGTTAGTAAATTCAAATGAAATATACATTTCTATTACCTGCATATAAAGGTAAATATTTAGAGGAAGCTTTGAGAAGTATCTTATCACAGACATATTCTGACTTTAAGGTGATTGTTAGTGACGATAGCTCACCTGAGAACCTGCAGGATATCGTTGAGAAATTCCAAGATGATAATCGTGTGGTGTACCGACGGAATCAGGAAAATATTGGTGGTAAGAGTCTAGTGGCGCATTGGAACTTACTCCTGGACTTATGTGATACGGAGTATTGTATCTTAGCCAGTGATGATGATGTCTATTCTCCTGAATTCTTGTCTGAGATTGATACTTTGTCAAAGCGATATCCAAAGGTGGATCTGTTTCATGCACGTGCACAATGCATAGATGCTAATAGTGAAGTATTCAAGGAAGATGCTTTGTATAAAGAACGTGTAAGCCAGTTGGAGTATTTTGAACAGTTGGATTACTATAATCATATTGAGTGCATTGCAAATTATGTTTATAGAACTTCTTCATTGAAGGGAATTGGAGGCTTTGTGGATTTTCCTCTTGCTTGGTCTTCTGATACAGCTACATGTAACTTAATGGCAAAGAACGGAGTTGTCAATACTAAAGACATTCTGTTCGGTTTCCGTATGTCGGGTATCAACATATCTTCTCAAACCAATGATAATAAAGCAGTTTCCCGTATAAAATTCAAAGCTTGCTGTTTGTATGATGATATGATGACGAACCTCCTGAATGGTATAAAACCAGAAGATTCTCCATTGGAACAATATAGATACCAACAAGTCTGCAGAAATCATCAAAAACGAATGGCTGGTTTAATAGCATGGCAGTCCGTTCATCTGCCATTAGATGATTTTATATCATATATCAAAAAATATAAGAAAAAAGGTTATATATCAAGTTTATTTATAATCATCAAGAAATGGATATTTGCAAAAATAAGATAGCCAAGAGATTGAAGCTAAAGTTTCTGTTGTTTTTTTATAATCATTTCAAACATATATCTATCAAGTGTGGAGATGATTGTGAAATCTCACATTTAAAACTGGCAAGTTGTGGCAATGGAAACTCTGTTATTTTGGGTGATGGAGTAAAATTAAAGGACGTTACCATTTCTGTCTTTGGAAATCAGAACCAATTAATTATTCACAGCAATAATTAACCTGTTGGCGGAATTAATTTAGTGCATACTTAATTCTGCCAATGGGCT